>Ga0073904_10000278_pt1 | contig 36018 bp, 38 predicted proteins | sample KloWWTrecipitate_FD_66668 | JGI IMG/M metagenome (GOLD analysis project Ga0073904, IMG submission 66668) | Active sludge microbial communities from Klosterneuburg, Austria, studying microevolution and ecology of nitrifiers - Klosterneuburg... | ecosystem: Engineered > WWTP > Aerobic digester >... | reverse complement strand
GGGATTTCCCTGATCCCATATAACTTGTAGAGGCGGCGTATAATGCCCTCATCCATTTTTTCATTGGCCTGGTGTATGAATACTTTTTTTACTTCTTGAATAGAGATGCCGGCTTTATCCAAACAATCTTTCATGGCTGCCGGCACATGCAGCATTGCATATTCATACACTTTTCTTCCTTTCATTTTTATATAACGTATGCGGGGGTCTGAGCCGGGAAGATTGCTTTTGCCGAGGAATAAATAATAGGCTTCATCCAGGCAATGACTTTGCACACTCCAGGAAAGAATTCCACTATTGGTTGATCCGGCAGGCCTTGCTTCTAAAACGGTTGCTCCGGCACCATCAGAAAAGATCATACTGTCACGGTCATAGATATCAATTACACGGCTTAATGTTTCTGTACCCACTACCAGTGCCTTTTTGGCAACACCGGCTTTGAAATAGGTGTCTGCCTGTATTACCCCCTGTACCCAACCCGGGCAGCCAAACAAAATATCATAGGCCACACAATTGGGATTTTTTATACCGAGGTCATGTTTTACCCGGGAGGCTAATGCTGGCAATACATCTGTTTGAATGGTATGTTTAATAACGTTGCCAAAATTTTGGGCAACAATGATCTGGTCTAAATCCTCGGGGTTAATACCACTATCTTCAATAGCTAGTCTCGCTGCAATGGTAGCCATATCGGACGAATTCATGTCTTCAGCTGCATAGCGCCTTTCTTCAATACCCGTTATTTCCCCGAACTTCTCTACAATATCCTGTGTGGGGGTAGTAATCAGCTTTCCATCTTCTCCATAAAAATCCTGTGTGACAAACTCCTTGTTTGTTTTTGTGATGGGGGGGATGTAACAGCCGGTTCCGGTTATGATTGTTCTGATATCCATAATGTCGAACTTAAAAATTTAAGAAAATCAGTTCTTGTACAAATGTAGCGCAGTATTGGTTAGAGGTATCCAATTGCGGGCAATAATTTATTGCCGGCCACCCGGGTAAAACTAAGAGTGTATATATTGCAGCAGCTTTCTTTTTATCATTGAAATAGCTGATGCAATTGAAACTAAAAGCAAAACTGATATTGGGGATTATTCTTCTGTCACTGAAACCAGTGCAGGTCTTTTACAAATACCTGCAACAGGGTATGAAACCATAGGAATCAATCCGGAAATTCTTACTGTTTTTGCTCTTTGTGTTTACATTTATTTTTGTCTATATTTTTTTACTGGTTTTTATCATAAAATTCGTCTTTCGCGGGGCTTAGAAATATCTCCTTATTTTTACCGCATTAAAATTAAATGCTATGGCTTATAATCTTTTAAAAGGAAAAAGAGGAATCATTACTGGTGCGCTGGATGAAAATTCCATTGCCTGGAAAGTAGCTGAAAAAGCGTATGAAGAAGGTGCGTCTATTGTATTAACAAATGCGCCCATCGCCATGCGGATGGGTGAAATCAATAAACTGGCTGAAAAAACAAGATCAGAAATCATTCCTGCGGATGCCACGAATGTAGATGAACTGACCACCCTGTTCACTAAATCACAGGAAGTATTGGGCGGAAAAATTGACTTTGTGCTCCATTCAATTGGAATGAGTGTTAATATCAGGAAAAAGATACCTTATACAGAATCTAACTATGATTATTTTATGAAGGGGATTGATGTCTCTGCCATGTCATTTCATAAAATGCTGGCAGTCGCGAAAAAGTTGGATGCAATAAATGAGTGGGGTAGTGTGGTGGCACTAACCTATATGGCTGCTCAGCGTACGTATCCTTTTTATACCGATATGGCTGATATTAAAGCAATGCTGGAATCTATTGCCCGCAGCTTTGGTTATCATTATGGGGTGGATAAGAAAGTTCGCATTAATACAGTCTCTCAGTCTCCAACAAAGACAACAGCTGGCACCGGGATAAAAGGATTTGGTGATTTCTTTGATTTTGCAAATTCAATTGCGCCTCTGGGCAATGCTACAGCTGAAGACTGTGCCAACTATTGCATTACCCTGTTTTCTGATTTAACAAGAATGGTGACGATGCAAAACCTGTTTCATGACGGGGGATATTCCACAACAGGTGTGAGTAACGAAGTGATGCAGAAGTTGGGTGTTTCAGAGTAAGCGAATGGCGAAAGTAGCTGTGTAAAATGCAGAAAAGGAATATGCAGTAACCGGTGTGACACTAGGGATGATGATTGCAGTGTTTCACCGGTATTCTTAATTTTCATAATAATAAAGCCTCCAAAACGGAGGCTTTATTTATAAATATGTAGGCTCATCATTTTCCTAATACTCGTCCTCATTAAACAAGAAGTCATCCTGGGTAGGATAATCGGGCCAGATATCTTCGATAGTCTCATATACATCACCTTCATCTTCTAATTCCTGCAGGTTTTCTACCACTTCAATGGGGGCACCAGAGCGAATAGAATAATCTATCAGCTCATCTTTGGTAGCGGGCCAGGGTGCGTCTTCAAGGTACGAGGCTAGTTCTAAAGTCCAAAACATCTTCTCAGGGTTTTTGTTTTTGAATAAGGTTTTGGGCATCCAACTTCCTTTCGGATACCCCCTAATTTTCCGCAAATGTAGTTGTATTAACGAATTTTCCAAATCCTTAGTTGTTCACCAGGTTTTGAAGGATTTCTTAAGATTTCAGGTCTATCCGAAACCATTGTTTTTGCTGCTGCCCTCTATTTGCGATATTTGACTGATGATAACCGGCAAAAAAATTTATAAACGATACGGAAAAGTTGAAGTTCTGAAGGGTGTTGATGTGGAAATAGGGAGGGGGGAAGTAGTTGCCATTGTTGGCCCTTCCGGTTCCGGGAAAAGCACTTTATTGCATATCCTTGGCACCCTGGATAAAGCAGACATGGGTGAAGTGAGTATGAATAATGTTATCATCAATTCATTAAGTGGCAAAAAGTTGGCCGCTTTCCGAAATAAGCATATCGGCTTTGTTTTTCAGTTTCATCATTTGCTGCCCGAGTTTAGTGCATTAGAAAATGTTTCTATACCTGCCTGGCTGGCTGGCAGAAAGAAACCGGAAGTTAAAACGGAAGCAGAAAAATTATTAACTATGCTGGGGCTGTCACAAAGAATGGATAATAAACCAAATCAACTGTCCGGGGGTGAACAACAACGGGTGGCTGTAGCAAGAGCATTGATTAACAAACCTGATATCATTTTTGCTGATGAACCCACCGGTAATCTCGATTCAGCCAATGCCAAAGACCTGCACCGGTTGTTTTTTGATTTAAGGGAACAATTCAGTCAAACATTTCTGATTGTTACACATAATGAAGAACTGGCACAGCTAAGTGACCGGGTTTTGCATATGAAAGATGGTAAGATTGTGCAGTAAAGAAATTTTAATCAGGGATGGTTATTGAACCATGTTTTTAACTCATCCAGTGTGTTAGCTACTTTCGTTCCATCAGTCCACCAGTCGTGAAAAGTGAGTGGATAGAGTACCAGTTTTCTGTCAACTCCAAGGGTTCCAAGTTTAGCATACATGCCACTGCTCTGGTCAGGGTTTACAATTATATCAAGTTCGCCATGTAAGAAAATAGTGGCGGGAGCAGTTGTTGTAGCCTGGTATTGGGGGCTGCAACTTTTATACCGTTGTTCTGAAACCGGTGTTACAGGAATCAACGGCATACCGAGGTAAGGATTGAGTAATGGGTTATAGATATTAAAACTGTAATAAGCCATAGCAAAAAGGTCTGTGGGGCCTGCCAGCGAACCTGCTGCTTTTACTTTACCATTTGTATTTCTTGTATACGCATAACAGAGAGAAAGATGACCACCGGCACTATGACCCACTATATATAATTTCTGGCCATTGAAAGTGTGAACAGATGACTGGCGCAAAGTGAACTGAACAGCACTGTCAATATCATCCAACTGCATTTTATAGTTATCTGCTGTATTTAAAGTTAAACGGTAATTAATATTGGCAACGGCAAAACCCCTTTGTTTTAATCCATTAAGGGCCCATGTTAATTCATTTTTATCTCCGGTGGCCCAACCCCCGCCATGAATAATAACCACCAGCTGGGTATTAGAAGTTCTGTTAGCCGGTAAACCGAGGTCTAATCTCTGGGCAGGATCAGCTCCGTATAAAATATTATTGATAGTGGTATCTCTCAATACCACTGGTCCATTGGGTGGTGGGTCAACGGGACTGGGCTGACAACTGCTAAGCAGATATGTTAGTGAAGTAACTGCTGAAATTAGTTGTAGCCGCATTTATTAATTGTTTACAGATACATTAAACGTCCGGGTGCTATTAATATGCCGAACAGGTTAATAATTAATTGGTAAAATAGCAAAATTTGGTACTAATTTCAGCAATAATAAACAGCAATAAAGTTAAACTCTTGGCTTCCAGGGTATTTCTCCCACAAGTAACTGGTGACCGGTGTAGCGGCTTAATACAAATAAATAATCACTAAGGCGGTTGAGGTATTTAAGGATTACTTGTTCCACTTCAAGGCTTTCTAATTCCAACCGGACGCAACAACGTTCTGCCCTGCGGCAAATACAACGGGCAATGTGTAAATGAGAAACTGTGGTGTGACCGCCGGGCAGTATAAAACTTTTCATTTCTGGAATAGATTCATTCAATTTATCCATTTCTTTTTCCAAAAGCTCTACATCTTTTTCTTTCAGATCGGGTATCCTCATCTTTGGCTCTTTGATGGGGTCACAAGCTAAGGAGGAGCCAATTGTGAATAGGCGATCCTGTACTTCCTGTAAAACTGTACGGCTGTTCTCATCGGTCAGTATATCCCTGCACAGGCCAATATAGGAGTTGAGCTCATCTACTGTTCCATATGCTTCAATGCGGAGATGTGATTTGGGAACTTTTGTTCCACCAATCAATGAAGTAGTTCCTTTATCTCCTGTTTTGGTATAAATTTTAAAAGTCATTTTATTGCGGGATATTCACAGAGAACAATTTTTATCAAAGAAAGGTTTTAAGGGGAACGGGAAAAGATAAAGTTTTTCACAGTCAGTGGTGAGAATATTCACCAACATTCTCATTTTTTTTATCACTTTCAATTATTCCATCCCGGAGTCTCACGATGCGATGGGCATGATTAGCTATGTCTTCTTCATGTGTTACCAGGACAATCGTATTTCCTCCTGTATGTATCGTATTAAAAATCTCCATGATCTCATAAGAAGTTTTGGTGTCCAGGTTACCGGTGGGTTCGTCAGCCAGGATTATGGAAGGATTATTAACAAGGGCTCTTGCAATGGCTACCCGCTGGCATTGTCCACCGGAAAGTTCATTGGGTTTATGATGACTTCTGTCGGTAAGGTTTACCATCTCCAGTACCTGCATAGCTTTTTCGGTTCTCAGTTTACGGTTCATGCCTGCATAGACCAACGGCAGAGCAACATTTTCAGCTGCAGTGAGGCGTGGCAGCAGATTGAATTGCTGGAAAACGAACCCGATTTCTTTATTTCGTACTTCAGCCAGTGCATTGTCTTCCATTTCACTCACATCATTATCGTTCAATATATACCTGCCTGCTGTTGGTGTATCCAGGCATCCTATAATATTCATCAGGGTGCTTTTTCCGGAACCGGAAGGTCCCATCAGTGCTACATATTCATTTTTAAATATGTCCAGTGATACGCCTTTAAGAACCTGCAATTCGTTCTTGCCCATGAAATAACTTTTCTGAATATTCTCCAGATGAATGATCCCCTGTGCCATATTATTTTTTTATCACTTTCGGAACCTTGAAAAATTGTTCATCATGCAGCGGGGCATTTTTTAATGCTTCTTCCCGGCTAACTGATCCTTTTATTTCATCTTCTCTCAATACATTCACTTCTTCACTCATGTGCAATAAAGGCTCAATACCATCAAGTTTCAGTTCATTGAGCTTTTCTACAAAGCCAATCATCCGTTGCAGGTCATTTTTAATTTCAGTTTTTTCTGATTCATTAAACTGAAGGCGGGAAAGATGGGCCAGTTTATCCACCAGTTTATCGTTCACTTCCATATTGCAAAGATAGTAAGGAGTCGTTAGTCGGGAGTGATGAGTTTTGCAATCAGAACGTCTCCGGCTCCGGTATACAGACTCCTGACTAATTACTATCTTCGCCAGCTCATGGAAAAAAGGAAAGAAATAGTAATGAGCGGCATCCGGCCTACCGGTTTTTTACACTTGGGTAATTATTTTGGAGCCGTAAGAAACTATGTACGGATGCAGGAGGATTTTGAATGTTATTTTATGGTAGCAGATCTTCATTCATTGACCACCCACCCCGATACAAAAGAATTAAAAGCAAATGTGCACCGGGTATTAGCAGAGAATATTGCCTGCGGACTGGATCCCGATAAAGTGGCACTCTATTGCCAAAGTCATATTTATGAAACTGCAGAACTTTACCTGTACCTGAATATGCTTGCATATAAAGGGGAACTGGAAAAAACAGTCACTTTTAAAGATAAAGTTAGGCAGCACCCGGATAATGTAAATGCCGGATTACTTACTTACCCGGTACTGCAAACAGCAGATATAATTCTTCACCGTGCATTGTATGTGCCTGTTGGCAAAGACCAGGAGCAACACCTGGAAATGGCAAGAAATTTTGCTAACCGGTTCAACCATCGATATGGAGAAGTTTTTCCCGAACCGCAGGCATTCAATTATGGCAGTGAACTGGTAAAAGTGCCCAGCCTGGACGGAGCCGGTAAAATGAGCAAGAGTGAAAACCAATATGCTACTTTATACCTATCGGATGATGATGAACTGATCCGCAAGAAAGTGATGAAAGCAAAAACTGATAGTGGGCCAACAGTACCCGGCAGTCCCAAACCTGATTATATTGAGAATATCTTTCTGTTAATGAACCTGGTGAGTTCAGAAGAGGTGATTAAAAAGTTTGAAGAGGACTATAACCAATGCACCATCCGGTATGGCGATATGAAAAAGCAACTGGCGGAGGATATGGTGAATTTTATAAGTCCGATCAGAGAAAAGGCCGAATCGATCCGTAATGACGAAAGGTATTTACAGGAAGTAATGGAAAAAGGAGCCGCAAAGGCCCGGAAAAGTGCTAAAGCCACGATGGAACTGGTGAGGGAGGCGATTGGGTTAAAATATTTCTGATTTATTTTTAATAGGGGTCTTTGAATAGTGAGAATTCAATACTTTTAACGCCTATTCATTTTTGAAATTAAAAATTCTCCGCCGGCCGGCGGACATGGGGTATGGCAAAAGCAAAGAAACCAAAACACATAGCCGTAGCAGGAAATATCGGTGCCGGTAAAACCACATTGACAGAAATGCTGAGCAAGCATTACAAATGGATACCCCATTTCGAAGATGTGGATCACAATCCCTACCTCATGGATTTTTATGAGGATATGCCCCGCTGGAGTTTCAACCTGCAGATATTCTTTTTGAACAGCCGCCTTCGCCAGTTAGTAGAAATTCAAAAGGGAACAGAGACGGTGATCCAGGACAGAACGATTTATGAAGATGCCAACATCTTTGCACCCAACCTGCATGAGATGGGCCTGATGAGTAAAAGAGATTTTGATAATTACTTTCATTTTTTCCAGACTTTAAAAACGCTGGTTCAGCCACCCGACCTGCTGATATACCTGAATGCTTCTGTACCCACTCTTGTTGGACAAATTCAAAAAAGAGGCAGGGAATACGAAGAAAATATCCGCCTCGATTACCTGAAGAAGCTGAATGAGTTCTATAACAAATGGATTGGGGAGTATAAAGAAGGTAAACTACTGGTCATTGATGTTGACAAGAATAAATTTGCCGAAAGGGATGAAGACTTTGGCGAGATCATCCGTAAAGTAGATGCGGAGCTGTATGGACTATTTTAATTTGATATCAGAGTGATTTGTAATTATGGTAAACTTTTAGATCTTCCAGCATCCTCTCAATTTTTTTCAACCATTCTGCCTGCTTTTCTTTGTTAATACTGTGTCTTGTTTCCCTGTCATAGTCATTTTGCATTTGCTCTTTTTCATCTGTCACTTCTTCATAGATTTTCTTAAGGTCTTGCTGATATGTTCGTTTGTTAAAGGAATACTCACCCATTCTTTTATGCAGTTTCCTGGCAAATATTTCAGCAATGTCAAAATGCCCCTGTTCATGACTGAGGATGTAATCTGATTTATGCAAACCCCAGGACCGGTTTTTGGAGAAGCGGGACTTTATTTTGTAACCAAAACTGCTGCTTGAAATATTATATTCTATACTTAAATAGGTAGTAGTGGAGGCTGCTGCATCACTTAAAGGGTTAGGTTTACCCTTATAATCACTCCAGCTAAGTTTACGTTCCGAACTCCATTCCAGTAACTCTTCATCGGGCAGCTGCGCAGATGCGGTTATGGGCAAAAGAAAAAGCAGGAAATATTTTAAAAAATTTTGCATAGAACAATCACAACGTAATGTCGTATCAAAAATTTTATTAGCTGCAAGGCAGGGCGTTAAATAAAAGAAAAACCCGTCTCGCTAAGGCGGGGCGGGCATTCCAGGAAACCGTCCAAAGTTGATATCTTACGCTTTTGGTGCTGCAGCCAGTATTTCTGGCGTTACCCCATCAGCATATTTTGTAAAATTCTTAATAAACAGGCCTGCCAGGTATTTTGCCTTTTCGTCGTAAGCATTTTTATCAACCCATGTATTTCTGGGGTGCAGCACTTCTGAAGGAACATCAGGACATTGTTTAGGGATAGCCATGCCAAAGATCGGGTCGGTATCAAATTCTGTCTCATTCAATTTACCTTCAAGTGCAGCAGTGATCATTGCCCTTGTGTATTTCAGTTTCATCCGGCTGCCTACACCATATGGACCGCCGGTCCAACCTGTATTGATCATCCACACATTCACTTTATTTTCCTGCATTTTCTTGCCCAGCATTGCTGCATATTTACCGGGATGCAGTGGCAGAAAAGGTGCCCCAAAACAAGCGCTGAAAGTGGATTTTGGCTCTGTTATACCAGCTTCTGTACCAGCGACTTTGGCAGTGTAACCAGAAATGAATTGATACATTGCCTGGCCCGGTGTTAATTTGGAAATAGGAGGTAATACACCAAATGCGTCACACGTAAGGAAGAAAATATTTTTAGGTAGGTTGCCTATGGAAGGCTCCTGTGCATTACTGATAAAATGAAGGGGATAAGAAACCCTTGTATTTTCTGTAACCGAAGCGTCACTAAAATTTATCTTGTTGGTGCCGGGATAGAAAGTAACATTTTCTACCAGGGCACCGGGGCGAATTGCATTATAAATTTCAGGTTCCTTCTCTTCTGTCAGGTGAATTGTTTTTGCATAACAGCCCCCTTCAAAGTTGAAGATATTATCATCAGTCCAGGCATGTTCATCATCGCCGATCAATTTACGATTAGGGTCCGCACTTAAAGTTGTTTTGCCAGTGCCACTCAATCCAAAGAATATAGCGGTATCACCATCAGTACCCATATTGGCACTGCAATGCATACTGAGCACATTCTTTTCTTGAGGTAAAATATAATTTAAAATGGTGAAAATACCTTTCTTGGTTTCACCCGTATAGCCCGATCCGGCAATCAATATCATTTTATGTTTGAAGGAAACAACGGAAGCGTTATGCTGACGGGTTCCACATGCTGCCGGATCAAGCCTTAACCCCGGGACTGAAATAACATGCCAATCGGGTTCAAAACTCTCCAACTCCTTTTCAGTTGGACGAAGGAACATCGTATAGGCAAAAAGATTGTTCCAGGGCTTTTCATTAATAACCCGGATATTTAACCGGTAGCGGGGGTCGGCACAGGCATAACAGTCTCTTACCCATATTTCATTAAGTGAGTTTAAATACGCACTGACTTTTTCGAAAATTATATCAAAGTTTTTTGTTTCCATGGGAATATTGAATTCATTCCAATGCACAGTGTCAGTAGTAATCTCATCTTTTACCGTGAATTTGTCTCTTGGGGACCGACCCGTAAACTCCCCGGTTTTAATAACAAGGGCACCGGTATCATTCAATACACCTTCTCCAATTCGCAAAGTATCTTGTACCAGCTCCTCTGGAGAAGATTGATAATGAATGGATTCTGTATTTTTAAGGCTTGATTTAAATAAATTTTGGGTCGGAAAAGGGATGGTAGGTACTGACATATTTAGCAAACAAATTTGTTGAAGCTACAAAGGTAATATCTATACTAATACTATCACAAACAAGTGTTAGTATGACACATTAGAAAGGGCTTAATATATTACCGAAAAAAATCGCTTCTTATTCATTTTCATAGCTTTGGGTTAAAGAAAGTAAAATAAAAAGCTGTAATACTTGGAAATCTTTGAATTTTATCCATGTTTCGTGGTTTTGTGATGAAAATCAATCGCCTGATAGTATAGCTTGCTATCTTTAGCCATAATTATTGATTTGATTCTTCTAAACTTTTCAAATTGCTACCATGAAATATCTGCCATTAAACCCGGAAATCTTTGTTCAAAACAGGGAACGATTTGCCCGTCAAATGCAAAAAAATTCCATAGCCATTTTTGTAAGTAATGACGAAGTGCCAAGCAATGGGGATGCTATTTTTAGTTACAAACAAAACAGTGATTTATTCTGGCTTAGCGGTATCACCCAGGAGGATAGTATGATCATTCTCTTTCCGGATAACCCTGATCCAAAGTATCGTGAAGTACTGGTATTGGTTCGCCCCAATGAATTAAAGGAAAAATGGGATGGCAAGAGACTAAGAGTAAAAGAAGCACAGGATATCAGTGGTATCAAAACTATTGTATGGTTGGATGTTGCAGATGGTTTACTGCAACCATGGATTCACCTTGCTGATAATATCTACCTGGACAGTAACGAAAATGATCGAAAAGCAAGCTTGGTCAGGTCAAGAGATTATCGTTTCATTGATGAAATGAAAAGCCGTTACCCGCTGCACAATTACCTGCGGGCGGCTAAGATTATGAAAGAGCTTCGTGGTATTAAAACGGCACTGGAAGTAGAGGTAATGCAAAAGGCAATTGATATCACAGAAAATACATTCCGCCGTTTATTGAAATTTATTAAGCCCGGTGTAATGGAATATGAAATCGAAGCAGAGATATTTCATTCATTCCTTAGTCAAAGGGCTACCGGCGAAGCTTATGGCAGCATTATTGCCAGTGGTGACAGAGCAAGAACACTGCACTATGTTAGTAATAATGCCGAATGTAAAGATGGAGAACTGATACTCATGGATTTTGGTGCTGAGTATGGTGGTTATTGTGCCGACCTTACCCGAACCGTGCCGGTGAATGGAAAATTTACCCGTCGCCAGAAAACAGTTTACAATTCCTGTCTTCACTTGCATAATTATGCCAAGAGTATATTAAAGCCAGGTATCAGCATACTTGAATACACTGATAAGGTAGGAGAAGAAGCTACGCAACAATTCCTGAAGATCGGATTATTGCGAAAGTCGGATGTAAAGAATGAAGATCCTGAAAACAGGGCCTATCGAAAATATCTATACCATGGTATTTCCCATCATTTAGGAGTAGATGTACACGATTTGGGTACGAGAACAGAGCCCATCAAAGCCGGAATGGTATTCACCATAGAGCCGGGTATTTATATTGAGGAAGAACAGATGGGTATTCGTATTGAAAATAACTTCTGGATTACCAGGAATGGTAACAAAGATCTGATGAAAAATATTCCCATTACTGCAGAAGAGATAGAATCGCTCATGAAAAAATAAATTTATCTTGCCGGCATGAAGCAAATCCCTAATCTCTTCACCTTGCTGAATCTTTTTTTTGGTTGTATTGCCATTGTTTTTACGTTGCAAAATGGCATCTTAATCAATGTCAGTGCTGAAGGAACCGAACTACTTGATATACCAGAAAAAATATGGATGACGTCATTGTTCATTGGTCTTGCCGCTATAGTTGATTTTCTCGACGGTTTTGTAGCCCGGCTTTTCAAGGCTACTTCGGAGTTCGGGAAGCAACTGGATTCATTAGCTGATGTGGTAAGTTTTGGCGTGGCTCCAGCCATGATTATTTACCAGTTTCTACGCCTGAGCTTTGCGCAGGAAGAAGGAGGTGTTGAAATTAGTTTGCTCTGGTTAATACCTGTATTTATTCTGCCTTGTGCAGCGGCCTGGCGGCTGGCAAGATTTAATTTAGATACCAGTCAATCCTATTCGTTCAAAGGAATGCCGGTTCCTGCAGTAGGTCTGTTTGTGGCTTCACTTCCATTAATTTACTGGAATGTGAATGAACCGTGGGTCTATAATTTGTTATTGAATAAATGGTTTTTATATGGTAATGTATTGGTTCTTTCTTACCTCATGATTTCTACGATTCCGTTAATGGCGATGAAGTTCAAAGATTATAGTTGGCAGAATAATTTACCCCGGTACTTATTGATTGTTATTGCCGTTTTGGCAATAGTTTTATTAAAATGGCTTTCCGTTCCGGTTATAGTGTTGGCTTATGTTCTCTTATCTTTGCTTTTCAAAAATAAATTAGCATGACCTATACTGTACAGATAAAAGTAATGCCGCTGAAAGAATTGCTGGATCCGCAAGGGAAAGCTGTAATGGGAGGATTGGAAAATCTTGGTTTAGGTGGTGTGGAAGATGTAAGGGTTGGGAAGAATATCACACTGCAGGTAAATGCTGAGTCTCCTGAAAAGGCAAGAGCTATAGCTGAAGAGGCCAGTAAAAAATTACTGAGCAACCCGGTGATGGAGTACTTTGAAGTTTCAGTTAATTAGCCAATGTGACAATTCGAAAATTTGAAAACTATTCCCGGTTTGGGGAATTCAATTTTCAAATTTGTACATTTTCAAATTTTCAAATTGATGCTTTACCTCGTTCCCACTCCTATAGGCAATTTAAAAGACATCACACTCCGGGCAATCGAAGTATTGAAAGAAGTGGACCTGATCCTGGCGGAAGACACCCGAACTACTTCACATCTGCTGACGCATTACCAGATTACCAAGCCTCTTTCTCCTTATCACCAGCATAATGAACATAAAGTATTGCATCATTTGGTAAGCCAGTTGCTGGAGGGTAAAAAGATGGCGGTGGTAACAGATGCAGGTACTCCTGGTATTTCTGATCCTGCATTTCTATTAGTGAGAGAATGTATTAAAGTCGGGGTGAAGGTGGAGTGTTTGCCGGGTGCTACAGCATTTGTACCTGCATTGGTAAATAGCGGCATTCCTTCCAATCGTTTCTCTTTTGAAGGGTTTCTGCCTTTAAAAAAAGGGAGGCAGTCGTTATTGAAACAACTGGCTGAAGAGGAGAGAACATTGATCTTTTATGAATCTCCCCTGCGGCTGGTAAAAACCCTGGAAGAATTTATTACTTATTTTGGTGAAAGCAGGCAATGTTCTGTAAGCCGGGAACTGACCAAAATGTTTGAAGAAAATAAACGGGGATCCCTTCGTGAAGTAGCTGATTATTTCAATGGGAAACAGGTGAAGGGTGAAATAGTAATTGTCATAGCAGGAAAAGATTAGAGCCAAACACTCATTTCATTTAACTCTTTTCTTTTTAATACAGGTACCCAGCATTCATCTGCCGGATAACCGACCGGTATCAGTAAAAATGGTTTTTCATTCTCCGGCCTGTTCAGCAATTTTGATAAAAAGTTCATTGGTGATGGTGTATGTGTTAATGCTACAAGGCCCGCATGATGAATAGCTGTTAATAAAAAACCACAGGCTAGTCCACAGCTTTCACTGGCGTAATATACATTGCCTTTACTGCCATCACTATTTAATTCGTAGCTTTTTTTAAAAACAATGATAAGCCAGGGGGCTGTTTCTAAAAATTCTTTTCGCCAGTCAGTTTGCAGGGGAAGCAGATCATTAAGCCATTCCTGCGGCATCCTGCCGTTGTAACTTTCAGATTCTTCTTTTTCTGCTTCTTCGCGGAGTTGTTTTTTTAGTCCCGGATCACTGACAACACAAAAGGTCCAGGGTTGTTTGTGTGCGCCACTCGGTGCGGTGGAAGCTGCCATTAAAATATTCTCAATCGTTTCTTTGGGAACAGGTTTATCCGAAAAGTCTCTTACTGTTCTTCTTTTATCCATCCATTTATAAAATTCAAGGCTGCGTTTTGTCATTTCAGCAGGTAAAAAGGACTCCTTTTCATATGCCATAAATGGGTAACCATTAATCAATTTTGTTTTTATCATAACAGGTATTTCACGAAATTTACCAATTCAAATCGTATTAAATGAATAAACTATTTGTATTATCTGTTGGTTCCTTTTTCGTGCTGCTAAAGGCTGACGCCCAACCCGACCGGTGGCAGCAGAAAGTAAAGTATACGATGAGTATAAATATGAATGTTCAGACCAATCAATTTGCCGGTAAGCAAAAACTGGAATATTGGAATAACTCCCCGGATACATTGACCCGGGTTTTTTATCATCTTTATTTCAATGCATTTCAGCCCGGTAGTATGATGGATACCCGTAGCAGAAGGCAAGGAACAATCATTGCCGGTCGTGGTCCGGATTGGGATCAGCGGGTAAAAGACCGTATACAAAATTTGAAGCCCGAAGAAATAGGCTTTCAGAAAATAATTTCTTTCAAAATGAATGGCCGACCGCAAAAATTCAACATATTAGAAACGATTCTAGAGGTGAAACTGGATAAACCCATTTTGCCTAAATCAAAAGTCGTATTTGATATGGAGTTTGAAGCACAGGTGCCGTTACAGATAAGAAGAAGCGGAAGAGATAATCCCACATCAAAGGTCCGTTACTCAATGAGTCAATGGTATCCCAAACTATGTGAATACGATTATGAAGGCTGGCATCCTACTCCATATGTAGGTCGGGAATTTTATGGTGTATGGGGTGATTATGACGTTAGCATTTCTATTGATAAAAAATATATTCTTGGTGGAACCGGGTATTTACAAAATCCTAATCAGATTGGTTATGGGTATGAATCAGCAGGTGTTAAAGTAAGCCGGCCTGCCGGTGATAAATTGACATGGCGCTTCGTTGCACCGAATGTACATGATTTTATGTGGGCTGCTGATCCGGAATATGTTCATAAAACCAGAAAGGTAAATGATACTGTTACACTTCATCTTTTATATAAGTCAACCAATGCAACACCTGCGGAATGGGAAAAAATATTAGAGGATGCACAGAAGGCATTGCCTTTTATTGAAAAAAAATTCGGCGTTTATCCATACCGGCAATATACATTTATACATGGAGGCGATGGTGGTATGGAATATCCCATGGCTACTTTATTGATCGGCCCCGGTGCCTGGCTACATGAGTGGTTGCACAACTGGTATCATGGTCTTTTAGGCAACAACGAGTCATTGTATGGCTGGATGGATGAAGGGTTTACTACCTATGCTGAGGATTTAGTTACTGCGTTTCTCGAAAACAGTACTGCTTTTCCATTTGATGGAACTTACCGGGGATATTATGCTCTTGTAAAGAGCGGAAGAGAAGAGCCCCTAACAACTCATGCTGACCATTTTAATACCAATGCTGCATACGGTGCGGCAGTTTATTCAAAGGGGGCCGTATTTTTAGAGCAATTGGGTTATATAACCGGTGCGCCGGTAAGGGATAAAATTTTATTGGAGTATTACAGGCAATGGCGCTTCAGGCATCCAAATGCAGCCGACTTTATCCGGATTGCAGAAACAGTGAGTGATATGAAGCTTGACTGGTATAAAGAGTATTGGGTAAACTCTGTAAAGACCATTGATTATAGTATTGATAGTTTATGGGAAGAGGGAGGTAAAACAAAAGTCCGCCTGAATAAAGTTGGTTTGATGCCTATGCCTATCGACCTTCAATTTACATTTAAGGACGGTAGTAAAGAATTACATTATATACCGATGAATCTCATGTATGGAGAGAAACCGGTTGAGGATTCAGCTATTTCCCGAAAAGTATATGAGGCCTGGAAATGGACTCATGCAACATACACTGTGGAGACCACCCGGAAACTGGCTGATTTTTCAATTGTAGAAATCGATCCTACAATGAGAATGGCAGATATTGACCGGAAGAATAATAAGCTCGACTTAAAATGGTAATGAAAAAATGGAAAAAGCCTCAGTTTTTGACAGAGGCTTTTTTTAACGGTTTTCGATCAGGGCCCTTGTTTGCTTGCTTAAGCTCAAGGGTAAGATTTGGTCTAATGGTTAATGGTCTAGAATATTTTTTTTCTTTATCAAATGTATTGGGCTTTTCAAGACCAGACAATACCACTTTTGTGGTATTTTTTACTCATTTTTCTGATTTTTCCTGCAAAAACCTGCAAAAATTATCTTCCGTAGAATTTATTGACAGCCGCTACCCGGTTTGTAACATGTAACTTCTCATAAATATGGTACACATGTTTACGGACAGTTTCCGGGCTGAGGAAAGTTTGAAAGGCAATTTCTTTATACATTAAACCTTTAGAGAGAAATTCGAGTATTTCCATTTCCCTGTTCGTTAGCAGGTTTAGCTGCTCACTATCATTTACCGCAAATTGATTTTGCTGTTGTTGAAAAGCTGCTACTACTTTTCGGGCAATCTGGCTGCTCATCGGTGCACCACCTTCATAGAGTTCACGGATGGCTTCCAGCATTTTCCCGGGAGATGTTTTTTTCAATATATAGCCACTGGCACCGGCACTCAACGCTTCAAATATTTTTTCATCTTCCTCATATACGGTGCATATCATAAAATTAGTATCAGGAATGCGGGGTTTTAATACCCTTACTACATCAATGCCGCTTTCTTCTGTTCCAAGATTAATATCCATCAACACTACATCTGGTTTTAAGATGGGAATCTGGATGACAGCTTCTTCTGCTGATCCGACTGTCCCTATGCATTTATAGCCTTCAGACATGGAGACTATTTCTTCCAATGCATTTCTCAGCTCTTTATTATCATCTACTATGAAAACAGAAATTTGTCTCATTCTTTAAAGTTCATCATTTAAAACAGGACTAACAATACCACAAAGTGGTAATTTTTACCGGGGGACATAGAGCAGGTATTTTTCTTTGAAAGAATCCTCCGGGAACAGGTCTTTAATTTCTATCATATGTGGCCGGGTACCACTTTCCTGAATTTCTTTGGCCAGGTCACCTCCTTTGAGACATATAAGTCCTGGCTTAATAATCGTATCTACTGTTCTGGGTTTATTATGTAATAAAGGTCTGCTCCATGTCCATAAATCTTTCAATGGTGCCACCGCTCTGGATACAGCGTAATCGAATTTCCGGTTTTTGATCTCTTCAGCCCTTGTATGTTGTGTTGTCACATTTTTTAAACCAATACTCCCGGCAACCGCTTCCACTACTTTAAGTTTTTTGGCAATACTATCTGCCAGGTGAAATTTTAATTCAGGGAAAAAAATAGCCAGGGGAATGCCGGGAAAACCACCGCCTGTTCCGATGTCGATTATTTCGGATCCGGGTTCAAACTCAAAGGCAGCTGCAATACTCAGGGAATGCAAAACATGCTTTTCGTACAAACTATCAATATCTTTTCGGGAAATCACATTAATTTTTTCATTCCATTCTTTATATAAGCCTTCAAGTTTTCTGAATTGTTGTAGCTGTATCTCAGTAAAATCCGAGAAGTATTTTAAAATAATTTCCATATTGTTTCTTTTACAATCCTTATGGTGCGGGGTTACCATTTATTCCGGGGCCTTCTCCACAGTGCGGGGGCAAAGATGATATAATAAAAGAACATCCACATGTCTAAGAAAATGAACCAGGGCCAAAGATCTTTTTCTCCCATTTTATTCATGGATTTATACAAAACAAAAGCTTGTAGTGCCAGCCGAAGTCCGAAAATGGCCAACGCAAACCTCCAATCGTATAGAATGGCCGTAGTAACCAGCAAAGGGTAATAAATGAATTGGGTAGCAAAATAGAGGCCCAATAAAAATTTATGTTTGGGTTTATAAAACTTGGCAGTTGTATAATGCCTGGATTTCTGACGTAACCAGCTACCCCAGGTGGTTTTGGGAATAGAACGGGTGATTGCATCAGGGTCAATAACAACAGCTGTATTGTTTTTTGTGGCTACCTTATTAATAAACAGGTCATCATCCCCGCTGGGAATATGATTGATAGAAGAAAAACCTTTGCTGCGGAGAAACAGGTCTTTTTTGTATGATAGGTTTCTTCCTACACCCATATATGGAATTCCTGCCAAAGCATAAGACAGGTACTGAAGTGCTGTATGAAACGTTTCAAAACGTATAAGTTTATTCAGCAGTCCTTTTCTTTTATGGTATGCCCCATATCCCAGCACTATTTCAATATTCTTATCATACCCGTCCTGCATTTTTTGTATCCAGTGTTCGCTGGCGGGCACACAATCGGCGTCAGTAAGCAACAATACTTCATACTTTGCTTCTCTGATACCAATAGATAATGGGTATTTTTTACCGGAAATATGTACCGCTTCCTGAGTCAGTTCCACAACATGCAAAGACTTGAAAGTTTTTTTCAGTTCCTGCAAAATGTATTTAGAATCATCCAATGAATTATCATTTACCACCACCACTTCGTGGCTGCTGCTGTATTGTTGTACCAGCACACCGGGCAGATTACGGGCCAGGTTTTCATCCTCGTCCCTTGAGCAAATAATAACAGAAACAGGGTGCTGTTGCGATTGCACTTTGGCTTTAGGCTTGAAAAAAGCAACCCTGCTGAAGAACCATCCATAGTAAAAAAGCTGTATTGCGGTTACGGCAATAAAAAAGTACAAGAGAATTTCTCCCCAGTTAATTGGTGGCATAACGGCGAAGGTAATGACTGGCTGTTGTTGTTGCGGAGCATATATTTCACAGGTTGTGGAAAACAGTTTCGGTTTATCTTGCGGCCAATATGCCGGCATTACAATTTCAATTACAACATAAAGACAGCAGCTCCAAAGCAAGAGCTGGCAAAATAACAACTGATCACGGTGAAATAATGACACCCATCTTTATGCCCGTAGGAACGGTCGGTAGTGTAAAAGCTGTAACGCAACAGCAGTTGGTGAATGATGTGAAAGCTCAGATAATTCTCGGTAATACATACCATTTATACCTGCGTCCGGGATTAGAAGTGCTGGAAGCTGCCGGGGGATTGCACCAATTCAATGGTTGGAATAAGCCTATCCTGACAGACAGTGGAGGTTACCAGGTTTTTTCACTGGCCGGTACGAGAAAGATAAAAGAAGAAGGAGTGACTTTTCAATCCCATATTGATGGCAGTAAGCATTTGTTTACCCCGGAGAATGTGATGGATATCCAGCGTAGTATCGGAGGTGATATCATAATGGCCTTTGATGAATGTCCTCCCGGGGGAAGTGATTTCAGTTACGCAAAAAAATCGATGGAGATGACACATCGTTGGCTGGACAGATGTTTTCAGCAATTCAATGCTACGCAGCCAAAGTACGGTTATATGCAGAACCTGTTTCCTATTGTGCAGGGAGGTACTTTTAAAGACCTGCGTAAACAATCATGTGAATATATTTCCTCAAAAGAAGCAAACGGAAATGCTATCGGTGGATTGAGTGTGGGAGAGCCTGAACCAGTTATGTACGAAATATGCGATTGGTGTTGTGACCATCTGCCAGTTGATAAACCAAGGTATCTGATGGGAGTCGGTACCCCGTGGAATATCCTGGAGTGTATTGGAATGGGGGTAGACATGTTTGATTGTGTGATGCCCACCCGGAACGGCAGAAATGCTATGCTGTTTACCAGCAAGGGGGTCATCAATATTGATAATAAAAAATGGGAGAATGATTTTTCTCCAATTGACGATAATTTCGACTGTGAAGTGAGCAATTTTTACAGCAAGGCTTACCTGAGGCATTTGATGAAGGCGAAAGAGTTTTTGGGATATACCATTGCCAGTATTCATAATCTTGCTTTTTACCTCTGGCTGGTGGGGGAAGCCCGTAAGCATATTCAGCAGGGCAATTTTAACATTTGGAAAAATGAGATGGTGGAAAGATTGAAGCAAAAATTATAAGCACCTGCAACTGTTTTTGCGATCCGTAAGTTCTAATTGCTTTCACAATCCGGCAACAGTTTTTCAGTTACTTTTGAGCCAATGCAGAAACTTGACTGGTACATACTGAAGAAATTCCTGGTCACATTTATATTTTGTATGTTGTTGTTCACGGTGATTGCAGTAGCCGTTGATAGCAGCGAGAAAACAGATGATTTTGTAAAGGCCGATTTTACCACCAGTGAGATCATCAACAAGTATTATTTGGGGTTTGTTCCCTATATCTGGAGCCTTCTTTTCCCATTATTCGTTTTTATTGCTGTGATCTTTTTTACAAGCCGGATGGCTACCCGGTCAGAGATCATTGCAATACTGGCCAGCGGTACCAGCTACAACCGTTTTTTGAGGCCATATGTCATAGGTGGTGTTTTACTGGCCATACTTCTTTGGGTAGGGAGCCGATATTGGATACCCAAAGCCAATATTATCCGGAGTGACTTTCAGACTACCCATATAGACAAGAATGATCCTACCAAGAACCGAGCATTTGGCAGTTGTGCCCGTTGTTTTTATTTACGTACTGATACCAACACTTTTATTGGTATCAGGGATTATGATACGACGAGTAAAACAGCCCGGGGTTTTTTTATGGAAAAGATCAAAGACAATAAGGTGGTTTATAACCTTCGGGCTGAAACATTGCAATGGGACACTTCCATCAGAAAATGGAAATTATTCAGGGTGGCAGAAAGATATGTGGACAGTATCGGGGAACGGTTGAAAAATATCGATACACTTTTAATTAACCTCAACCTGAACCCGGCTGAACTGCGTAAAGACGATTACCTGAAAGATAAACTTACCACTCCTGAACTGGTCCGGTTTATTGAAAAGGAGGAACTGAGGGGAACAGAAGGTTTAAATACATTAAAAGTGGAGCGGTACCGGCGCAGTGCCACGCCAGCAGCAGTATTATTGTTGACGATGATCGGTGTTGTTATCGCCAGTCGCAAAACCAGGGGTGGCAGCGGTATGCATATGGCGCTTGGTATCATTATCGCAGCATTATTTATCATGTCCGACCGTTTTTCAACCGTGTTTGCTACCAAGGGTAATTTTCCTCCTTTATTAGCTGCGTGGCTGCCAAACATTGTATTTGCTGGGGTAGCCTTTTGGCTTTACCGCCGCACACCCAAATAAAAATAAACTTACAGGGTCACTGATTTAAAGTTCAAACTTTCATACTTAATTTTTGTTACAGCAGGGGGCTTTGTGTAATTTTAGCGTTGAAATCTATTGGTAAATAATCCCCGAAAAATAAGGCATTATGGGAATCATAAAAGACCGGTTCAAAGCAAAAGCTGATGCTGTTGCTATAGAAATTAAGGACTTATTAAAAGAGCATGGAAATAAGGTTATTGGTGAAGTACAATTGTCACAGATATACCAGGGAATGAGGGGTATTACTGGCCTGGTAACAGAAACATCATTGCTCGATGCGCAGGAAGGTATCCGTTTCAGGGGTTATTCCATTCCGGAATTACAACAAAAACTTCCCAAAGCTCCCGGGGGTAGTGAGCCATTACCTGAAGGTTTGTTTTATCTGATGATGATCGGAGAATTACCAACCGAGGAAGAAGCTAATCATGTTACTAATATTCTGCAGCGCAGAAGCCATGTGCCTACCCATGTATTTGAAGCAATTGACGCTTTGCCGGTGAGTGCTCATCCCATGACGATGTTTGTGGTAGCAGTGATGGCCTTGCAGACTGAAAGTTATTTTCAGAAAAAATATGCTGAAGGATTAAGTAAAAAAGATTACTGGTTGCCGGTATTTGATGATAGCCTGGTTTTATTGTCACGTTTGCCAAGAATCGCTGCCTATATCTATCGCCGTAAATATAAAAACAGCGAACATATTCAGCCCAATGGTTTATTAGACTGGGCGGGAAACTTTGCACACATGCTGGGGTTTGAAGACGAGAGTTTCAAAGAGCTGATGCGGTTATACATGACAATACATGCCGACCATGAAGGAGGGAATGTATCTGCACATACCACACACCTTGTAGGGTCTGCATTAAGTGACCCGTATTTAAGTTATGCAGCAGGTATGAATGGCCTCGCCGGTCCATTGCATGGCCTGGCCAACCAGGAAGTGATCAAGTGGATATTTGAGATGCAGGAAGAGCTGAAAACAGACCTGCCTTCTAAAGAGCAAATTGCTGACTATGTGAAGAAAACATTGAGTGAAGGCAAGGTGGTGCCGGGATATGGCCATGCGGTGCTTCGTAAAACTGACCCAAGGTTCACTGCGCAAATGGAATTTGGTAAAAAACACATGCCGGAAGATAAACTGGTTCAGACCGTATGGAATGTTTATGAAACGGTACCTCCGATTTTGCAAACCATCGGGAAAATCAAAAACCCCTGGCCAAATGTAGATGCACATAGTGGTGCTTTGTTGGTACACTATGGCATGGTGGAGTATGAATTCTACACTGTATTGTTTGCTGTAAGCCGTGCATTGGGTGTATTGGCCAGTCTTTGCTGGGACAGGGCTTTAGGTTTTCCGCTGGAAAGGCCGAAATCTGTTACTACAGACTTAGTGAAACAATGGCTGGATGGCAAGGATAATATATGGGGAGACTAAGCAATAATTGAATTAAGAATTAGTAAATACTCCTTCGTTACCGGGGGAGTATTTTATTGAAAGCAGGAATATTTAATGAACATCAGCAAATCCTGTGTTGTCATTGATAAGTTAATCTGCTGTTGTGGGATCAATGATTGTCATTACTTCATTCACTTCATTGGCAGGAAACCCTCCCTGCTTTGCATGTTCAAGAACCATTTCTTTGTTCGGTGCTATATAAATACAATATATCTTGTCACCTGTAACATAACTTTGAACCCATTGAATGGCAGAACCCATCTTGCTAAGAACTCCACAAGATGTTTGTGAAATACTTTTTAATTGCTCCGCATTTAATTTTCCTGCATTGGGAATCTCTCTTTCAATTACATACTTTGGCATGGTTAACTTGTATTAGAATGAAAAATTACAGAAATTATCCTTAACAGGTGTGATTAAAAATTTCAATACTGTACATGTTATAGGTTGGGCAGATTACCCAAATTTATTTCAAAAGGTTATCAATACCCGGAGTTTATGTACACGACTTTTCTTTCGTCAAGGCATTTAAAAATATCCCGTCCTTAGTGTAAGTTATATGTAAGTATTTAGTTAAAGCTAAGAACCAATGATGAAAGTCGGATGTATGACAAAATGAATGCCGGGAAAAGTATCATCGGATATTTAACATGTGTACAAAGCGAAATGGCGTTATAAAAACTTTATAATCAGCTAATGCACAGCTGGTAAGTTTACCAGATCTTATTTTTTAAGATACTTATCCTTCCAAATGAATACTGAACACAATCATCCTCGATTGTATTTTATCAAATACATTGGAAAAACGGAGGTTCTCATCTCTGGCATGTATATTACGGATACCGTTACTGATTTTTATCTCGGGAGAAAAAATAAAACTTGGGAAAAAGAAGTTGAAACCAATACCAAACTCTGGACCGAAATCATATTTTTGAATTTTTACGAGTTCTTCGGCCCGCTTAGCTCTTGCATTACTGGCCATGTCTATATCGGCTTTAAATCCTGCCAGCGTATACACACGAAAATTGCCGATTCGGTCACTCTGGAATTTTACTTGAAAAGGGAATGACATGATTACCGACTCAACTTTCTTGGTCACATCAGTTAGACCATCCAGATCGGGGTGTTTCAGTTTATAATAAATGTTCCGCTCGATAAACATCAGTTGCGGGTTGAAACGCAGCTGAAAACGGTCGGATAGGCGGGCCGTAGCAGATAAACCTAATGTAAGTCCGCCTGAGTTAACCGGTTCTGCCACAAACACACTATCGTAGTCTAAAAACCGGGGATGCAGATCTGTTTGAAATCGGGCCAGGTTCACGCCAACAGTAATGCCAAAATAATAGGGCTTACTATCATGGTCATACATGTTCAGTTCCACTTTTCCCATTTGTGCTGATGCCCCAAATGAAAAGAGCAAAAGACCGCCAACCAGGGGTGATATCGTAATGAGTTTTATAAAGGTTTTCTTCCGGAGTAAATGCAACATATTCCAAATGATAGTGGCTGAAACTCTGTGTTGGAGTAGCCCACTTTTTTTAAAATGTCAGTAAATAGATGGCGGTCCGGAAAAGCTTTGGCAGATTCATTCAAATATTCGTAAGCTTCTTTGTTTTGTTTGAACCAGCGGGCTACCTGCGGTGCCACAATGCCCATATACAGGTTGTAAAATTTTTTTACTGCTTTGCTGCGTGGTTTTGAAAACTCCAGTACAATCAACTGACCTCCGGGTTTTAGTACCCGCAACATCTCTGTGAGGCCTTTCTCCAGGTTTTCAAAGTTCCGCACACCAAATGCCACCATCACGGCATCAAACGTATTTTCAGCAGATTTTATTGTTTCTGAATCTCCTACATGTAACTGGATTTTATCCCCAAGTTGCTCTTTTTCAATCTTTTTTCGGCCCAGTTCCAGCATGCCTTCCGAGATATCAATGCCGGTAATGTAGGCTGGTTTCAGCATTTTATATGCCATCAGGGCCATATCGGCAGTACCGGTGGCCACATCCAAAATATGCTGGGGATTGTCTTTTTTAAGCTTTTGAATGGCTTTTTTTCTCCAGCCAATATCCGTCCTTGCAGAAAGAAACCTGTTCATCAAATCATACCGGCTGGCGATTTTATCAAACATATCGGCTACCTGCTGTTTCTTACTCTTTTCGGAGTCTTTGAAAGGAATAATATTATCGTGCGGCAAAATATTTGACATGGGAGCGCAAAGTTAAGAATGATAAAGGATAACATTCAGGAACAAGTTAAATGATATAAAGGTTGACGTTGGAGTACTGAATTCAATTAGAAGTGGTTTTATACTTTCTGCCTTGTGCCCTTTGCCTTGTACCTTTACATTATGGAAATCATATCAGCTAAATATGTAATAAGCAGTGCTACGCATAAACAATGCCCTCCTGCAGACAAGCCGGAGTATGCTTTTATCGGCAGAAGCAATGTTGGAAAATCATCGTTGATCAATATGATTACCGGCCAAACCAAACTGGCTAAAACTTCTGCCACACCCGGAAAGACCAAACTGATCAATCATTTTGAAGTTATATCATCGGATAAAAAAAAATGGAATATTGCTGACTTGCCAGGGTATGGATATGCTGCCACAGTTTCGCAAAAAGCAAGAAACAACTGGGGAAATATGATCGAGTCCTATATCCGAAAAAGGGAAAACCTTGTGTGTTTGTTCGTATTAATTGACAGCCGTCATACCCCACAGGCTATTGACCTGGAATTTATTAACCAGTTGGGAGAGTGGCAGGTACCTTTCGTGGTAGTTTTTACAAAAACAGATAAGAATAAACCAGGAGCCACTGTGCGAAATGTGGAGGCCTTTATAAAGTCTCTGTCAGAAAACTGGGAAGAAGCTCCGCCTTATTTTGTTACCTCTTCAACCAAAAAAACAGGGCGAAAAGAAATGCTTAGTTATATTGGCGGCTTGAACAGCAGTTTTAAGAAGCTGTAATGCAGGGGTTTAGATAGTTTAACATTTATGCATTAATTTGCACCATCTTATCATAGTAATTATGAAGCCGATCTTATCCGAAAGAAACATAGTTGTGGTTTTATTTGTAATGGTTCTTATCATTTTTTCATTGGCCCAGGAAGACAGCAAAAAAATGGAAAGTATGTATGCTGGTGCCGGTAACCAGGTAAGTGCCAAACTGGTGGCTGAACATACCACTTTAAAAAGAGCTGAACTAGCTCCTTCTGCTGAATAATTCACCCTCTCTTGAATTTCTCATATGTCTTCTACCTCAGAATTTCTAAAAGAATGCGGAAAATAGTATTTGCCATATTACTTATAGTTGCCATTCCTGTATTTTCTCAGACACCCGGGAAAAAGCCTTCCAATAAAGCAGGAATTAAAGAGAGAGTATTGCTAAGTGATTCGGTGATGTATAAGCTAAAAGATTTTAAAGACAGTATTGAAAAAATACAGGTAAATGCCAGGATAAATAAAGTGCAGGTGCAGACAGATAAAACGGCAGACTACAGCAGAGTATTACAGCAGGAACAAAATGAGGAAAAGAAAAGAGGGGCTATTATTCGAATTAGCATCGGCCTTGCTATGCTTGCTTTATTGATAATTGGTTTACGCAGAAGGAAAAAATAGGGGAGACAATGTCATTTGCGGGGGAAGTCCCCGCATTAGCCAGTTGAGTTTTAGGAACTCAGTTTACAATCTTGTTCGCACAGCTGCTACTGGCAAAAGCTTCTGGTTTGGCCTTGAAGGCAAAGCCCATTCCAAGGATGTAGCCCATTGCTTCTTTCAGTGCATCATTGCTTTTGAACTGTGGATTGGTGTTAATGTCGGCATGCACTTCCATATCCACATCATAAATGGTAAACAGGTTGCACAGCTCATATGCAATCTCAATGCTTTTTGCTACCTCCGTCAGCATCCGTTCTTTGATGGTGAACTGTTGTTTTGTCTTTTCATTGTGGATGAACATAAAACCACCATGTCCTTCCCGCAGAAAAACAATAACTGTGGCATACTCTGTTTCTTTACCTTTTACTTGTGAGTCTGTGCCGATACAAACTTTCAACCGGTGGCCTTTCTCCGTTTCCCTTTTGATGGCATGTTCAACAGCATCTAAAATGGGTAGTTCAATCGGGTCGCCATTAAATTTTCTCCAGCGCATATAAAAAGAGGTTTTCCTAAGTTACAGGAAAACCTCTGAATTACAAAAGGGGCACGGATTATCGTTCTGTTACCAGAACAAAAAACTCTTTATTGGCGAATTATTTTATCAGTCCATTGCTCACCGTCTTTTGCAAAACGGATCAAATACATGCCGCCAGTCATCGCATTGGTATTAATATTATTTATCCCGTTAGTCAGCTGGCCTTTCGCAATTGTTTTGCCATTAAAGTCATAGACAGCAAAATCAAATGTGCCGGGGCTTGTGACAGTTATGGTATTTGAACCGATAAGATTACTAAGCAGCAGTGGTTTTGGATTAGCACCGGTATTGCGCAGCGTTACAATGTTTGAATAATACTGACGACCATTATCGAAAGTTACACTCAGCCTGTATTGCAGGCTGCCAGCGGCAAACGGTCTGTAAGTAAATGCACGGGCATCTGTAGTTGATTGTGTTACCGGGCTGAAATTTCTGCCGTCAGTTGATACTTCTAATACTTGTTCTGTGACGGCTTCATCAGCATCAATTATCCAGCTCAGTTGGTGCCTGTCGCCATTTAATTGCCCTTGTAGTAACAATTGCCTGAGAGGTAAAGTATTGCCTGCTGTAAAGTTTCCCTGCAGGGCGTAAGAACCAAGACTTGCGTAGTTTGGTGCATACATATTGCCTTTTCCTTCTATTCTCAGGTAATAAGTCCCTGGGTTCAGGTTAGTATCAATCACGGAGCTGAGTAAGGTTCCTGGGTTATAAATATTCAATTGGGTTTGTGCACCATTAAATAACGTTACCTGCAGGTCAAGGTTCGAACCGGCGTTTCCTGTTCCTACATTATAAGGGATAGCATTTAATTGAAACCTGCCGAATGAAGGTTGGATGAACTTAACCAGATCCTGATCAGTATTTTGTTCTATTACACCATTAACGGTAAACTGGTCGCTTGCAAATACAGCATTGGTTGCACCAGCGAAATTGGCAGTATGATCATCGGTACGGTATGAGAAACCGTTACTCCCGGTAATAACAGAAAGGTCATTCTGGTAGTTGGTGCAACCGTATGAGTTGGGACCATTATTCCATAAAGTAAAATTCTGATAGTAACCAACACCCATAATTGGAGCCCAGCCGATCTCTCCGGCACCTTGTCCGTAATGGTAGTCAGACGTTTTTACACAATTTGCGTCATACGAAGCCTGGTGATAAAGGCCCAATGTATGGCCAGCTTCATGTGCAGTGGCTTCAGAGATATTTTTTACGTTGTAACCAAGTAAGCCTGAAAAAACAAAGCAGGGTGTGTCATCTCCCCATGAATACGAGCCTACAAAAGCAACGCCCCCGGCAGAACCATACCATTCATGCGTAACAGTAAGGATCACTCTCATTCTCTTATTGGCTGGTGCCGCCAGATATTTGGTAGAATCTGTTGTTACATTAATATTAAAGGGTCGGTAGTCTTCTGCGATGCGGTTAAAAATGGTTGTTATTTTGGTATTGTCCAGTCCTGAAGGAGCACAAACAATCGGGCCTGCATAATTCCAGCTGGTGCCGCTTACGGTGTGCCCGTCAAAGTCGAGAAATAATACTGCTGAAGCAGATGGGTGACTGCTCAGAACCGGTACCTGGGCCCTGGCATTCCCAACGCTGATTAACAGCAGCGTTGTAAGTACGGATTGTAAAAAGTTTTTCATAACAAGGCGGATTTAAAAATCAAATGGGTACTAAGGGATACGGATATAAAAACGGGTCAGCTATAATTAATTTTCACGGATCATTTATTCGTTTACCAGGTCATAAAAATTTCTTTTAACCAGTAACAATTGGCCGTCCTGGTTTTGTAATTCATACAGGTCACCATGTTTAAAACTGATGATACGACCAGTATATGATATACTGCCGTCTGCATTGGTAATTTTCGAGACGGTCAGTCTTGCACCTTCATAAGTTCCAGAACGAATAACCACACTCTGGATGCTATTGCCATATTTACTGGCAGTTGATACAACCTCACCATCAAACTGAAAGTCCGAAGTTTCCGACAGGCGGAAACCAGTAGTGCGTCCGACTGGGGAAGTAATAATTTCATTGATTTTTTCAATGCTTACAGGGATCTTATCCGGTAAATGGGAGAACAACTTTGGCTTGTTATAATCAGGTTCATTGATCGGGATCTTTTGTTCCTGAGCAAAGGATGACAGGTTGTAAAGCGTAATACAAACGCATAGGACGGTGGTACGAATGTTTTTCATTTAAACTTTTTTTAAAAGTCAATAGGATATTGTTCAGCAGTCAGGATTTTCTACTGCAGTTTTCAGAGGGGACGGTAATACAAGATTTGTGAAAGTTTTAAACACTTCCAAGATAAAGTAATGATAATTGCCTGAAATTGAGGAGTAGTACCCGGTGTGATTCGTAAAACTTCGAAGGCTGGATTGTTTATCTACGAATTAATACTGGTTTGTACTTAACATTACTAACGTACAACCTTCAACAACCTGTATGTTTTTTTTCTTAGCCAAATTAACAAGTTCATCATTTTCAGTACCCGGATTAAAAATGATGCGTTTGGGTTTCAGTGAAAGTATATACTCATAATATTCCTGTTGATGTTGCGGGTTCAGATAGAGTGTTACAGTATCGATATTGTCAAATTGCTTTTTCCCCGTTTCTATGGTAACATCTTCAACCATTGTATGTTTCCGGCCAAGTGCTGTTACCGGATGTCCATGATTTCTTAATCGCTGAATGGCAAGGTAACTATATCTCGAAGGATTATCAGAGGCACCGAGCACAAGGGTTTTCTTTTTTACCATGGTGTAAAACTAAATCTAATTTACTTTAAGTGTATAAGTTCCCTTTTTCTTAGTTGCAGAAGTTCACGGTAACAAATGCTCATATACCATATAGCAAGAAATGGCGAGAAAAGAAGCAGGCCTAAGAGATAAAAGATAATCACAGGCGTCTTGAAATAGAGTAACAACAGGCTAACTGCTCCTGTAATGATGACCCATACGATTGTCTGGCCAAATAGGCGTCTTTTTTGAAAGAACTGAAGCCCTCTATTATCTATATAGTGGATTATAAGACTCAGTATTTGCCAGGATCCCAATAAATAGTAGAAGTAAAAATAAAGTTGCTCTTCATTTGTAAAAAGGAAAACAACCAGACCCGCCAAAAAGAGTAATACCTGAATTCCCAGGTCCGCAATTTTAATTTTTTTTCGCATGATAACGATACTAAAATTATGATAGAAGAAGGGTGTTCCCTTTAGTGGGTATAAACCGGAGAATTATTTAAACAGTTTGACCAGGTTCCCTACAAACCAGTTTTCTTCGGCTTTGATCATCGTATCCAGTGTTTTGTCAGCTTGTTTACCCAGTTTTTTAATACTGCTGACGGTGTCCACAAATGTTTTTACATGTTTGTCTCTTTTATCTCCTTCCACTTCTTCCAGTTTATCCAGTAACTGCAGCATAGGTTCCAGTTCTCTTTTCTTTCTTTCCTTTACAATCTGTTTTACCACTTTCCAGATATCTTTTTCTGCCGTAAAATATTCTTTACGTTCACCTGTCAGCAATACTCTTTCCACCAGGCCCCAATTAATAAGTTCCCTGATATTCATATTTGTATTTCCCCTGCTGATGTTGAGCTCCTCCATTATATCGTCTTGCGTAAGCGGATCAGGACTTACTAATAATAAGGCATGAATCTGCGCCATAGTCCGGTTGATTCCCCAATGTGTACCGAAGGCTCCCCAACTACTGATAAATTGTTGTTTTGCTTCTGTAAGTTTCATGGGACAAATCTACAGTGCTGTTTCCGAATTTTCAAAATTTATTGAAAATATATTTTGAAAATGCTTCATAGGGTATGCCTGCAATTCAGTAATTTGGAATCATGAAAAGGATTGTTTTATTTCTTCTGTTGCTATTAGGGTTTCTGTTAGCAGAAGCACAGCAAAAGCCATTCCGCTTTGCTTTTATCTCTGATACACATATTGGTTCTCCCAATGGTTCAGCAGAAGAGGATCTGCGGAGAACTATACGGGATATCAATGCGATGAAGGATGTAGTTTTTGTAGTACTGACGGGAGATATCACCGAACTGGGGACTAATGAAGAATTAAAACTTGCCAAAAAGATACTCGACAGTTTGAATATACCCTGGTATATTATACCGGGCAATCATGATACCGGGTGGAGTGAAAGTGGCGGTGTCATGTTCACGACTGTTTTTGGTTATGATAAGTTCAGTTTTGAATACAATGGAATGAGGTTTTTGGGTTGTGCATCCGGTCCTTATGTGCGGATGAGTGACGGGCATGTGCCAAGGGATGCGGTGAACTGGCTTGATGAAGAACTAAAGAAAATAAAACCCCAACAACCGGTGATATTTCTTAATCATTACCCGATTGATAATGGATTGGATAACTGGTATGAAGTCACTGATCGCCTCCGTAATTATAATACCTGGGCAATCCTTTGTGGGCATGGCCATTCTAACAGGGCATTGAATTTTGAGGACATTCCGGGTGTAATGGGAAGGTCAAACTTACGGGCAAAAGCAAACGAGGGAGGCTATAACCTGGTGGATGTAAGAAATGATTCAATTCTTTTTACTGAACGGAAACCCGTCTCAGCGGTTCAGAAAACATGGACCGGTGTCAAAGCAGAGTTGAAGAATTATAGTACAGGTAAAAAATTTCCAAGACCTGATTACTCAATTAATGAAAAATATAACCAGGTAAAAAGAATATGGGAAAACTCATCCGATGCTAATATCATTTCTACACCTGCAGTGGCAGATGAGAAAGTATTCGTTGGTAACCAAAATGGATTGATGACATGTTTTTCAATTAAAGATGGTAAGCCCCTGTGGAAATTTAAAACAGCAGGTGCTGTTTTTTCATCACCTGCAGTCGCAAACGGAAAAATAGTGTTTGGTTCAGGTGATGGCAATGTGTATTGTCTGGACTTGAAAAAGGGGAAACTTGAATGGAAATATAAGGCCGGTGCCTCCGTTCTTGGTTCGCCAGTTATAAATGGGGATACGATATTTATTGGCGGCAGCGATCATGCATTTGTTGCTTTGAATAGTCGGAATGGAAAGTTTATCTGGAAATTCTCTGGGTTGGATGGCCCGGTTGTCAGTACTCCCTTATTATATGATGGCAAAGTGATCTTTGGTGCCTGGGACAGGCATCTTTATGCGTTGAACAGTGCTACCGGACTTTTACAATGGAAATGGAACAATGGTTCAGCTATTCGCAATTATTCTCCGGCATCCTGTATACCGGTGGCTGCTGATGGAGTTGTTTATATTATGGCACCAGATCGTTTTGTAACAGCTATTGATGTGGCCACTGGGGAAACATTATGGAGAAATAAAGATGGCGGAGTCCGTGAATCTATTGGTATTTCTGAAGATGGTAACTGGGTGTACGGGAAAACTATGCAGGACACCATTGTAGCATATGCCGCCAATCGTAAGAAGCAATCGGCTGCCTGGAAATTGCATGCAGGTTTTGGCTATGAGCATGTGCCTTCGATGCTGATAGAAAAAGATGGATTCGTTTTCTTTGGTACAAAGAGTGGTGTTGTTTATTGTATAGATCCAAAGGAGAAGAAAATTATTTGGATGCATAAAATTGATAATTCCATGGTGAATACCGTACGGGTACTGGATAAAAACCAGCTCGTTGTTTCAACAATGGATGGTAAACTTGTTTTACTTAAGTGTATTTCAAACTGAAAGTATTCAGAAATCAGGATGCCAGGTTTCTTTTTTTCCTGATGGGTGGCTTTGTTAATGCTGTACCCAGCCACCCAATCAATCCAATGGCCAAAGTGACAGCGCCAATCCACAGAAGAAATGTTGAATGATTTCCATCAAGGAATTTTAATACGAAACTGAATAGCAAAGAAGAGATACTGGTAACAAAGAATAATGTTAACCATGAAAAATCTTTCATTTCTTTTTCTTCCATAGCATTGAATTTATACTGTATGGTAATGTCAAAATATACTTATCAGCTTAACGAACATATCTTCATTTTCTTTTATGGTGATACACTATCAATTCCTTTAGGATAAAAAACTAATAATAAAAATCCGGTCATTCAAGTGTTTGTAATAAAAAAGCTACCCATAAGGTAGCTTTACTTGTGGAATAAAGTATTATTACTTTAAAGCAGCATCGTAATAGGGTTCTCCAGGTATTTTTTGAAAGTTTGCAGAAATGCAGCACCACTTGCCCCATCCACACTACGGTGATCACAGCTAAGGGTTACTTTCATTACATTACTGACACCGAATCCTTCTCCTTTTCTAACTACTATTTCTTTAATTCTGCCTACTGCCATTATGCAACTGTCGGGTGGATTGATAATAGCAGTAAATTCTTCTATATCCATCATGCCAAGGTTGGATATGGTAAATGTATTACCACTGAATTCATTTGGTTGTAATTTCTTATTTTTTGCTTTTCCTGCCAGCTCTTTACTTTCTGAAGCTATCTGCGGAAGTGTTTTCTGGTCAGCAAAACGAATAACTGGCACTATCAATCCATCTTCAATGGCCACTGCAATACCAATATGGATGTGATGATTGCGACGGATCTTGTCCCCCATCCATGATGCATTAATGGCAGGATGCTGACGAAGCGCCAGTGCAACAGCCTTAACTACCATATCATTAAAGCTGATCTTGGCAGGGCTTATTTCATTCAGTTGTGTTCTGGCAGCCATTGCATTATCCATATTGATCTCCATCGTAAGATAGAAATGCGGGGCGCTGAATTTACTTTCTCCCAAACGTTTTGCAATCACATTGCGCATCTGGGAATTGGGGATATCTGTATAACCCTCTTCTGTGCTTCCTGTAAATGCAGCAAGCGGTATTGAGGCTGCTGCAGTTACTTTTGTTACTGGTTGCACATTTTCTGTAGCTGGTGTTTTATAATTGTCAATATCTGCTTTAATTATTCTGCCGCCATCACCTGAACCGCTGATAGCTTTGATATCTATTCCTTTTTCTGCTGCTAATTTCTTTGCAAGCGGAGATGCTTTTACTCTTCCATTTTCGGTTGATGCTGATGTGACAATTTGAGTAGTGGATGCAGTGGCAGGCCCGGAAGAAGCTTTTGAACTTTGAGCAACCGGCTGTGGGCTAACTCCGCTTTTCGTGGCGGCAATGATAGCGTCAATATCTACTTTCCCCTTTTCACCAATAATACAGAGCAGGCCATTCACCGGAATTTTTTCGCCTTTTTGAGCGCCAATGTGTAACAGGGTTCCGTTTTTATAGCTCTCCAGCTCCATGGTGGCTTTATCAGTTTCAATCTCAGCCAGCACTTCACCTTTTTTTACTGCGTCACCTACATTTTTGTGCCAGGCAGCAATCACTCCCTCTTCCATCGTATCACTCAGTCTTGGCATCAGGACCACTTCATCCATTTTAGCAATATCGATTGTGGCTGGTGAAACTATTGCCGGTACAGCTGCCGGTACAGGGGTAGTTTCTTTTTTTTCTGGTCCGGTTACTGTATTCCCTGAGTTTTGTTTTATAAGCGAGGAAATGTCTTCCCCGGGAGTGCCGATAATTGCAAGGAGATCATTCACCTGAAGTTTACCACCTTTATCACTTCCAACATGTAATAAAACACCGTCTTTGTAGCTCTCCAGTTCCATGGTGGCTTTATCAGTTTCCACTTCAGCCAGCAGGTCCCCTTTTTTTACTGCATCACCCACTTTTTTATGCCAGGCAGCGATGACTCCCTCAGTCATGGTATCGCTCAGGCGGGGCATTAATATCACTTCAGCCATTAGCCTTTAAATTTTGGTCGAAATTAAGGTAAAAAGAGCAATAGTAAACTGTTGGCAATTGGGTTGTGAATGGTCAGTAGTCCAGCTCGAGCCTGATCCTGTCTTTCAATTCTTTGACCAGTGGATATTGATCCGCCATTTTTTGAAACTGTTCTTTAGCCGTAAGTGTTAATTCAATTTTAGGCCTGTCATCGGCATTTTCTTCTACTATTACACTAAACTGCAGTAACCTGTTCTGCAACTGCTGTTGTAAAAAGTGAAACAATGTGTTTCTTTCCTGTTCGATGAATTTCTGCTCAATATTGTTGGCTGTGATGGCTTCAAATGTGTTTTCATCCTTTATACGAAGTACAGCTAATTCAAAGGGCTGAGCCGCAGGGTTTCTGGCTTCTTTTAACCTGGCAATGTAGTCACTCCACGCTTTTTTTAACGAATCTTCCTGCAGGGAGTGATTAATATTATTGTTGCCGTTGCTGCCATTTCCCTGGTACTGCCTCCTGATCTTATCAAGAGCTGAAATTTTTGTTCCTGTTTTTGTTTGTTGATTACCTGCTGCAGGGTTTTGACTGGAGGCTGGTTGATAATCGGGCAGGGGTTCACTAACGGCAGGGGTTTGAATGATCAGCCTCGCCTCACTTTCTTTATTCGGTCTCGTAATTGCCTTTTCCGTTACTTGTGTAGAACCTGTAAATGCTTTGATGGCAACAGAACGGAAAGCCAGGGGTGCTTCAACTATTTTTTTTTTACTAATACCTGTTGCATCAGCGGTTACCTCGATAGCCTGTTGCAGGTAACAAAGTTTGATCAATGTTAATTCAACATGTAGTCGTTTATTCCTTGCAGCTTTGTAATTAATCTCCGCTTCGCTCAATATATTTAATGCACTTATCAGCAGGGGAAGCGATACTTTTTTAGCTGTGGCAATATACTTGTCTTTAAAACTTTCTACCACTTCCAGCAGTACGGCTGCTTTTTCATCTTTACAGACCAGCAGATTTCGAATAAATTCTGCAAAATCATTGAGCACCAGGTCTCCTTCAAAGCCTTTGCGGTTGATATCATCATACAGCAACATGGCACCGGATAGATCCTGCTGCTGCATACAATCTAATAGCTTGAAATAACAGTCAGCATCGAGAATGTTAAGGTGTTCTAAAGTGTTGGCATAATTGAGTTCGCCATTCGTAAAACTTACGATTTTATCCAATATGCTTAATGCATCCCGCATACAGCCCTCACTTTTTTGGGCGATGATCTGCAGGGCGGCTTTTTCGGCTGTTATCTCTTCCTTTTTGCAAATTTCTTCCAGGTGCTGAACGGTATCGCTGGTGGTGATCCGTTTGAAATCGAAGATCTGGCA
>Ga0073904_10000277_pt1 | contig 36028 bp, 39 predicted proteins | sample KloWWTrecipitate_FD_66668 | JGI IMG/M metagenome (GOLD analysis project Ga0073904, IMG submission 66668) | Active sludge microbial communities from Klosterneuburg, Austria, studying microevolution and ecology of nitrifiers - Klosterneuburg... | ecosystem: Engineered > WWTP > Aerobic digester >... | reverse complement strand
TGATCGAGTTCCGCACGACGATGCCCGCCCCGGCGATGAACCCGATCATCGAGGTGGCCGTGAAGAACGCCCCCATCGCCGCGTGCGCGGGCAGAATGCCGACCAGCGAGAACGGGATGGCCAGCATGATGGTCATCGGCGTGATGAAGGACTGGAACCAGCCGACCACCAGGATGTAGATGAGGACGAGGACGGCGGCGAACGCCAGGCCGAGATCGCGGAACACCTCGTAGGTGATGTGCCACTCGCCGTCCCATTTCATCGCGTACCGGGACGTATCGAAGGGCTGTCGGGTGTTGAAGATCTCGAGCGCGTAGCCTTCCGGCAGCGTCACCGCTTCGAGCGCCCGGTTCATCTGGAGAATCGCGTAGACGGGGCTTTCCACCACACCGGCGACGTCACCGGTCACATAGGTCACCGGCTGCAGGTTCTTGTGGTAGATGCTGGGCTCCTCGACCCCGTCGGACACGTGCACCAGCTCGCCGAGCGCAGTGCCGGGCCCCAGCTGGATCGACCGCAGCGCGCCGGCCGAACCGCGCTCGTCGCGCGGCAGCCGCAGCACGACCGGCACCGGTTCGCGCGCCGTCCCGTCGTGCAGCAGGCCCGCTGGTAGGCCGGCTCCCGCCATGCGCGCCACGGCCATCACGTCCGTTGCGGACACGCCCGCGACGCCGGCCTTGTCGGCATCCACCTCGAAGCGCAGCTTGGGCCGATCGGTCTCGACGTACCAGTCCACGTCGACCACCCCCGCGGCACGCTCGAACACGCCTCGCACCTCGCGCGCGAGCGCCGTCCGCCGCGCGGTGTCGGGGCCGTACACCTCGGCAACCAGCGTCTGGAGAACGGGCGGACCGGGCGGAATCTCGACGACCTGGATGCTGGCACCGAGCGGGGCGGCCACCGGCGCCAGCCGCTCGCGCAGGCGCCCCGCGATGCCGTGGCTCTGGATGCGGCGCGCGTCCTTGGAGGTGAGCATCACCTGCAGGTCGGCCAGGTGCGGCTCCTGCCGCAGGAAGTAATGGCGCACGAGCCCGTTGAAGGTGTAGGGCGAGGCCGTGCCGGTGTAGCTCTGCGCGCTCACCACATCCGGGTCGGCCAGCGCCGCGTCGGCCAGCGCCGCGGCGGCGCGGCTGGTCGATTCGAGCGGAGTGCCTTCGGGCATCCGCACCACCACCTGCAGCTCGCTCTTGTTGTCGAACGGCAGCATCTTGACGGTGACCAGGCCGGTCGGCACCAGCACGAGGGCCGCCAGCAGCAACACCGCCACCGCGGCGAGGAACCCGGCTCGCCGCGCCGGATTGGTGATGAGCGTCCTCATCACGCGACGATAGGCCGCCGTCATGCGGTCGTCGGTGTCGTCGTGATGGGCCGGCGCGCGCCTCAGCAGCCGCACCGCCGCCCACGGCGTGACGATGAAAGCCACGACCAGCGAAAAGAGCATCGCGGCGGTGGCCCCCACGGGGATGGGCCGCATGTAGGGCCCCATCAGCCCGCCGACAAACGCCATCGGCAGGATGGCGCCGACCACGGTCAGCGTCGCGAGGATGGTGGGATTGCCCACCTCGTCCACCGCCCGGATGGCGATGTCCTCCATCGACAGCCGCACGCCCGACAACCGGGCGTGGCGCACGATGTTCTCCACCACCACGATGGCATCGTCCACGAGGATGCCGATGGAGAAAATCAGGGCGAAGAGCGTGATGCGATTGAGCGTGTAGCCGTAGAGATAGAAGACGAAGAGCGTGAGCGCCAACGTCACCGGAATCGCGGTGAGCACGACGAGCGATTCGCGCCGGCCCAGCGCGAACCAGATGAGTATCGACACCGACAGGACGGCGATGATCATGTGCCAGAGCAGCTCGTTCGACTTGTGCTCCGCCGTCTCGCCGTAGTTGCGCGTGACCGACACCTGCAGGTCGCCGGGCAGGACGTAGCCGCGCACGGTCTCGAGCTTGTGCTCCACGTCGCGCGTCAGGTCGATGGCGTTGGTGCCGCGTCGCTTGGCAATCGACACCGTGACGGCCGGGAACATCTGCCCCCGCCTCGGGTGATAGAAGACGTAGTCGGACGGCTCGCCCGCCTCGTCGGCCACGCGGGCCACGTCTGCCAGGCGCACGCGGGCCCCGCCGACCGACCCGACGACGATAGCCTCGAGCTCCGCGACGGTGCTGGGCCAGCCGCCGGCCTCGATACGGGTCGCGCGGTTGCCGGACACGATGTCCGAGACCGCCACGCGCGCGTTCGCGCCCACCAGCGCCTGCTGCACCGCCAGGGGATGGAGTCCGCGCGCGGCCAGCGCCGGTGGGTCGATCTCCACCGTCACCTGCCGGGGGCGGCCACCAATCACCGTCACCTCCGAGATGTCGGGAATCTCCTTCAGCGACTCCTGGAGCTGGGCGGCGAGTTGCCGAAGGGCGGCGTCATCGTAACCGGGTCCCCAGAGCGTCAGCGCCATCACCGGCACATCGTCGATGGAGCGGGCGCGCACCATCGGCGGCGAGGCCTCCGGCGGCAGCAGACCGGCGGCGCTCGCCAGCTTCTGATTGACACGCACGAGCGCGCGGTCGTCATCTTCGCCGACCAAGAAGCGCGCGACGATCATCGCGCGGCCCGGGCTGGAGGTCGAATAGAGGTACTCGAGACCCGGCACCTCCCAGAGCAGCTTCTCGAGCGGCCGCGTGGCCCGCTGCTCCACCTCGGAGGGCGAGGCGCCGGGCAGATCCACGAACACGTCCACCATGGGCACGATGATCTGCGGCTCTTCTTCGCGCGGCAGCGCCACGCCGGCGTACACGCCGAGCAGCAGCGATGCCACGATGATGAGCGGCGTCAGCTTCGAGTGGATGAAGGCCGCGGCCAGGCGGCCGGCGAGGCCGTAGTGGACGCTCATTTCGCCGCCCCCGCCGGGCCCGGCTCCGCTCCGCGCACGGGCCGTCCGTCGTCGAGACCGTCCGGCGGATTCAGGACGACCTGGTCACCATCGGCGAGTCCGGCAAGCACCTCGACCTGGTCACCAGAGGACTCGCCGGTGGAGACCATGCGTAGCCGGGCTCGACCCTCCGCGTCGATCGCATAGGCAAAGGCGAGCTGCCCGCGGCGCACGACGGCGCCGCGCGGCGCCGCGAGCACCTGATGAGACGGCCCGCGCAGCCGCACCCGCCCGAACTGACCGGATCGCAGGTCGTCGGCCGCCGGCAGATCGATCTTCACGAGAAAGCTGTGACGCTCGGGATCCACGCTGGCGATCTCTCCAATCGTCGCGCGCCGCCACGTGCCCGCGGCGCGTGCGGGCCCATCGAGACGTACATCGACCTCGGCGCCCGCGGTGGCGTCCCGGGCCTGCGACTCGTCGATTCGGGCCTCGAGGCGATACCGCGACGTGTCGTCCACGGTCAGCAGCGGCGCGCCGGGCGACGCCAGACTTCCGGCGTCGGCCTGACGCGACGCCACGATGCCGTCGAAGGGTGAGGTCAGACGCGTGTAAGACACGCTCACGCCCGCCGCGTCGGCGGCTGCACGGGCGGCGAGAATGCCCTGTTCGGCTTCGGCCACGCGTGCTCGAGCGCCGGCCACCCGTGCCTCGGCGCCCGCGCGCGCAGCCGTCGCCTGATCCAGCTCCTGCGCCGTGGCCGATTGCTTGTCGTGCAGCCCGTAGATGCGATCGAAGATCGCCCGGGCCAGGACCAGCGCCGATTCCGCCGCGGCCATCTCAGCCCTTGCCGCGTCGAGCCCCAGCGCGGCGCCCGCCGCCGCCGCCGACGCCCGCGCGGCCTGAGCCTCGAGCTCACGACCGTCGAGCACCACGAGCGTCTGCCCCCGGCGCACGCGATCGCCGGCGTTGACGAACACCTGGGTCACCGGTGCCACCACGCGGCTGGAGATAACGGCCGTCTGCCCGGCGCGGACGACCCCGCCGGCTTCGGAGGTGGACGGCCACTCGACGAGGCTCACCCGTGCCAGCCGTGCGTCGATGGGCGCGCCGGCGCCGGCCTCGTCCTGGTGCTCGGCAGGGGCAGACTGGCAGGCCACCAGCGTCACAACGGCCAGGCCGGCTGCCCACGCCCACCGATGCTCGAACATGGATTTCACGTTACCGTCTCCTCCCAATGGCGCGGTCGAGCGCGGCCTCGGCGGTGAACCGATCCGCGATCGCCGTCACGCGCGTAGTCTCGGCCTGCAGCACCGCTGCCGCCGCGCCCAGCACATCCTGCACGCCGGCGAGGCCGGCGTCATAGCGGTCCCTGACGATCCGCTGGCGCTCGCGCGCCTGCGCCACCGTGGCCCGCGCCACCCCCTCGCGTGCCTCGGCGCTCTCGAGCTGTCGAACGGCACCCAGCACGTCCACCTCCACGGCGGCGCGGGCATCGTCGAGCGAGGCGTGCGCCTGGGCGGCGGCAGCCGCCGCCGCGCGCATCGCCGCGCGCTCCCCGAGGCCGGTGGAGAATCCCCATCGGGCTTCGCCGCCGACGACCCAGGACGAGGCGCGATTGGAGAAGTCGAGGCCGTCGTACTGATAGGTGGCCTGCGCGGCGACCCGCGGCCACCAGGCGGCGCGCGCCTGGCGGCGGCCTGCACCGGCCAACGCCACCGCGGCCTCGCCGCGCTTCACGTCGGGCCGGTTCGCGACGGCCTCGTCGGCCAGAGCGCGCCAGTTTCGGCCAGGCCCGCCCGCCGACGGCGGCTCCTGCACGCGGAAGTCCTCGTCCACCGGTGCGCCGCGCAGTCGGTTGAGACCGGCCCGGGCGACGGCGGCCTGTCCGGCCGCCTCGATGCTCTGCTGGCGCATGGAGGCCAGGTGTACCTGGAGCGCGAGCACGTCGGCCTCGGTGACTGTACCGGCGTCGCGGCGTCGCTCGGCGCGCGCCACGTCCTGGGCGGCGGCCTCGACGGCCGCGTCGGCGGCCTGCCGGGCCGCCTCGGCGGTGAGCACACGACCGTAGGTGGCGGCCACCTCCAGCGCGAGGCTCAGCGCCTGCCCGTCTCGATCGGCGCCGGCCACAGCCGCAAGGCCCATGCGCGCGTCAACCGCCGCGGCCGTGCGGCCGCCGTCGAAGAGCATCTGCTCCACGGAGACGGCGCCGTGGAAGAAGCCCAGCGGATCGGGGCGATTCAGCGCGTCAATCGCGAAGTTGCCGGCGGCGAACCGCCGCGCGGAGAGCAGCGAGCTGAAGACGAAGACCGGGGCGTTCCCCCGCTGCCACGCCTCGCTCACCGTGATGCGGGGGAAGAAGCCCGCGCGCGTCTCGTCGACGCGGGCGGCGGCCTCGTCCTGGCCCGATTCGGCGGCGCGCAGGCCCGGATTCCGGGCCAGGGCCTCGGCCACGGCACGGTCGAGCGGCAGCACGTCCTGCGCCGCAGCCCGAGCCGGCGGTACCAGGACGGCAGTCAGCGCCGTCAAGAAAATGGCTCCTCGGAGTCTCATCGGCATCAAAGATGCGGCCTGGCTGCCAAAGGTGACACGGGGCCGGCCCCGGGCGACTCCCTGGGATGCGCCTCCCGGCCCGCTTGGTATGATCGGCACCGCCCTTCGCCGATGCCTCATCCCCGACCCGCCACCGAACCAGACCATTACGCCGGCCTGATCGAGGAACTCGGCCGGGCTGACGGCCGTGTGGCGATGGAGCGGTTGCTCACCGACGCCCAGGCACTGGCCTACCGCTTCAGCCTGCTCGTCTGCGGCCACCCCGAGGATGCCGAAGACGCCATGCAGGACGCCCTGCTGCAGACCTACCGCAACGCGCGACGCATCCGCCAGCCCAGGGGCTTTCGGACCTGGCTCTATCGGACGGTGAAGAATGCCTGCCTGATGTCGAGGCGGACCAAGTCACAGCAGATGACGCGGATGGCCTCGCTCGATGCCGACGGCGCGCCCGAGGTGCCGGCCACCGGTCCGAACCCCGAGGAGCAGACGGCCGCGGCCGCCGAACGGCACCGCTTCGAAGCCGCCTTCCAGGGGCTGCCCCCGCCGTACCGCCTGGTCGCGTTCCTCCGCGACGTCGAGGGGCTGTCCACACGCGAAGCGGCCGAGGTGGCGGGCATCTCCGAGGCCAACGTCAAGCAGCGCCTCCACCGCGCACGCCAGATGCTCAAGGAGGCGCTGGCGTGAGCCGACGGGTAGCCCGGCAACACTGCGCGATGGAGTTGGCGCACTGGTCGCGGTACCTCGACGGCGAGTTTTCGTCGGCCGAATGCCGGCGATGCGAGGAACACCTGGCGACCTGCCGTGAGTGCCGTGAGCGGCTTCGGTCGGTAGGTCAGACCATCCGCGCCTGCCGCCAGGCCGGGCGCGTGGTGGTGCCGGCCGACGTCAAGACACGCGCCCGGAAACGCGCGAGGGAGATCCTCGCGACCCGGCACACGAAGCGTCGAGGGTAACGCCGCGGCGGCATGGCGGCCTCCTGACGTCTGGCTGTCGCGATGCCCCCGGAGCCTCAGTTCCGGACCGAATCGTACGGAGCGCCGGGACTCCGTTACGGAGCGCCGGGACTTCAGTCCCGGCGAATCCGCGAACCCGCATCGCACTCCGGCTCCCGAACCAGGATCGCCCGGCTGTAAGCGAGTTCGAACCCGAGCCGCTGCACGTTTCCCTGCGACTTCGACCCCGGCTGGGTCGTCACGACGGCCAGGTCGCACCCCAGTTCCCGGGCCAAGGCGAGGCGCGAAGCCAGGAGGGCGGACTGGACGCCGCGCCGGCGATACGCGGGCAGCGTGGCCGCCCCGCACATCAGCGCGATGCCCTCACGGAGCGTAGAGGCTGGCGCCGCCGGCCACGGCTCCGTTCAGCCATGCCAGCAGACGCACGACCCCCGGCACCGTGCCGAAGAGCGCGTACGTGCGTTCGATCGCCGCACGATCGAACGACTCGTGCGAGGCAGGGCCGTCGAACACGTCGGGATACGAGAACCCCGTCGTCAGCGCGTGGATCCACGAGGCGGCCTCCCCCGCCTGGACGGGCGAGACCGTCACTCCCGCAGCCGGTGGACGGTCGGCGGCGCTCAGTCGGCGTGCGAGCACGTTCTCGAACCCCACGAGCCGGTAGCCGCGCGCGGTCAACAGCCCGGATACGTCTGGATTTCCGAGCGTCGAGAACTCCACCTGCAAGCGGCGGTGAACGACCAGGTACGTCGCTTGACCCCGCGAGCTCGTCGTGGCAATGTGCGGCGCATGCGCCGCACATTCCCGATTGCCCTGCTGGCCGCCACGGTGGCGGCCTGCGCTTCTCAGACACCCGAGCAGCGCGCCATCGCCGACGTCGCCGACGCCCTTGGCGGCGCCGACCGCATCCTGGCCGTCCACACGCTCGTCCTCGAGGGTGAAGGCACACTCTGGAACACGGGCCAGGACATGACCATCGATGCCACGGGGCAGACCTTTTCGGTCACCGGCTACCGGCGCGCCATGGACCTCGAGGCGAGCCGCATGCGGGTCACGCAGACGCGGACGCCGAACTTCCCCTATTTCCAGGGACAGTCGCCGCAGACCCAGACCTTCGGCGTGGATGGCGAGGTGGCGTATGCCATGAACGCAAGCGGCGCTGCCACCCGCGCGCCAGCTGAGACGGCCGCCGATCGCCAGGCTGAGCTGTACCATCATCCGATTGTCCTGGTCCGGGCCGCACTCGGACCGCAGGCGTCGGTGGGCAACGTGCGCAATGACGGCGGCGAACAACTCGTGGACATCACGCTGCCCGACGCCGGGCCCTTCACCCTAGCCCTGGACGCCGCGACTCACCGGCCCACGCGGATCCGGTCGGCCAGCGACCACCCGAACCTGGGCGATGTGGTCATCGAAACGCGCTTCGATGGCTACACCGAGGTCGATGGACTGCAGCTGCCCGAGCAACTCACGACGAGCACGGATCGGTTCAAGACGGCGGAGCTAAGCCTGTCGAGGCCCACCCTAAACGGCGAGATCGGGGACATCGCCGCACCCGAGACCGCGCGAGCGGCAGCCACCCCGGGGCCGTCGCCGGTGAACGTGGCCGCAGAGGCGCTGGCGCCCGGCGTGTGGTTGCTCGCCGGGCAGTCGCATCACAGCGTGCTGGTGGAATTCGACGACCACCTCATGCTGATCGAGGCGCCGCAAAGCGAGGCCCGCACGCTCGGAGTGATGGCCAGGGCGCGGGAACTCGTGCCGGGCAAGCCGCTGACCCAGTTGGTGAGCACGCACCATCACTTCGACCACTCGGCGGGCCTGCGCGCGGCCGTGGCCGAGGGGCTGACGATCGTCACGCAGCAGGCCAACGTGGCGTACTACCGCGAAGCCGTCACGCGCCCGCACACACGCCGGCCCGACGCGCTGGCGCGGAGCCCGAAGCCCATCGCGGTCGAGGGCGTCGAGGACGCCCGCGTCATCGAGGACAAGACGCGGCGCGTGGAGCTGTACCGGATCGCGGGCAGCCCGCACGCCGACACGCTGCTGATGGCGTATCTGCCACGCGAGCGCCTGCTGGTGGAGGCCGACGCGTTCAACCCGGGCTCGTCCGTCTACCCGTTCGCCGCGAACCTGCTGGAGCAGGTGCGCGCCCGTAAGCTGCGCGTGGACCGCATTGCGCCCCTGCACGGTGCCGTCGCGCCGCTGGCGGAGCTGGTGAACGCGGTACCCGCGTCATGATCGGCGCCCGGCGCCCGTACGGGGCATCGCTGGCCGTCGCGGTGCTCGTGCTGGTCGCGGGTGCGCCGTCTCCGTCGCGATCGCAGACCGCACCCGCACCGGTCCAGACTCCGTACGAGCCGCGCGTCGGCCAGCCGGGCAAGGACGTCGTCTGGGTGCCGACGCCACCCGAGCTCATCGAGAAGATGCTCGACATGGCGAAGGTGACCGCAGCCGACTTCGTGATGGACCTCGGCTCGGGCGACGGGCGCAACATCATCGCGGCCGCCCGCCGAGGGGCGCACGGTGTGGGGGTGGAGTTCAATCCCGAGATGGTGGCGCTCTCGCACCGGCTCGCCGCGGAAGCCGGCGTGGCCGACAAGGCCACGGCGAGTGGCGGCTCGGCGAGACCGAGACGCTGAGCCTGACACAGCTGCACCAGGTGCTTTACGGGAGCCTCACCTCTGGTGACCGGTCGCTGCCGGTGTCGAAGGCGAAGGTGCGCGGCTTCGATGTGACCTTCACGGCAGGTGATCGGACGTTCACCGGGCAGGTGGACGGCGAGATGATGGAGGGCACGGTCACGAGCGCCGAGGGCACGCGCCCGTGGCACGCGACGAGGGTGTCGAAGCCGGCGGGACGGTAGGCGCCGCGAGAGAACCGGCACCCGGCCTCGGCCTGAACCGTGGTGTGCCCGCTCGTCTACAGGGCGGAACACGCGGGCATGAGGGGCCACGGATGGCGCCTACGCGCCATCCGGCTCAGTCCCTACTTCGCCTGCATAGAGGCGATGTACTCCACCAGCGCGTCGATCCGTTCCCCCACGGCCTGCGGGCCCGCATCCGCCGAGCGCGCGAAGGCGTCTCCCCAGACGGGCATGTCGCCGCCGCCGTGCCCCTTGACCGGTTCCCGGCCGTCGATCATGCGCGCCACCATGTCGCGCGGGAACGTGCCGCCATTGGTCTTGGTCAGCATCGTCAGGTCGGCCGGCTTCCGCTTGAGCGAGTCGGCAAGCGGACCCGTGCCCTTGGCGTCGTTGCCATGGCAGACGACGCAGTAGGTGCTGAAGACGGCAGACCCCGCCGGAACGGCCTTGGCGCCCTGCGGTCGTTGTGTGGCCCGGACGGGGACGGCCCACGGAAGGGCAAGGGCCACCGCCGCAACCGCGGTGAGAGTCCAGGAAAGCCGGCGTGGCATGACGTAAACCTCCTACCGAGTCGATGCGACTCGTGCTCGAACGAGAGGCAAATCCGGTGCCAGCCAGATTCATTCTGCAAATACGCGGTTTCGAGAGTCCGGTGCTTCCTGGCCGCCGGAATTCCGACAACCGGCGGGACAGCCTCACAGGCCCTGTTCGCGAGGCGCCCGCCGCCGGGACTGAAGTCCCGGCACTCCATCCGCCAGTCCCGGCACTCCATCCGCCAATCCGGGCGCTCCATCCGCTAGTCCCGGCGCTCCAAGCCCGGTTCAAGCGCCGCCGAGCGTATCATGCCCCTCATGCGCTCCACCAACCCGCTCCTCGCCCCCGTTCACGGCGCCCAGCACCACGAGGTCGCGGGCGTCCGCATCGACATCGCGCCCGCCGGTGCCGGACGCATCAAGCGCGTCATCTATCCGGCCGGCTTCCGCTGGTCCCGCGACATGCGGGCAGTGAGCCGCACCGAGCGCTGCATGTTCGCGCACGTGGGCTTCCTGCTGCAGGGGCAGGTGCACGTCGAGTATCCGGACGGATGCATGCAGGAGTTCCGCGCGCCCCAGGTCATCACGATCGAGCCGGGTCACGACGCCTGGGTCGTGGGCGACGAGGACGCCGTGCTCGTCGAGTTCGACTTCAAGGGCGACACCGCCGTGCGGTTCGGCCTGGCGGGCAGCCATGTCCATCCGCAGACACCGGTCGACTGAGGTCGAAGCGATCGGGCAGGTAGGTTACAATCCGCGCGCCCGCCGCCGCGGGCTCCCATGAGCCGCACCGTCAGCCCACCGCGCATCCTCAACATCGACGACCTGCGGCGCCAAGCCCGCCGGCGCCTGCCACGCGTGGTGTTCGACTACATCGACGGCGGCGCCGAGCGCGAGGTGACGCTCGCCGAAAACCGGCGGGCCTACGATGACGTGCTGTTCCGGCCGCGCTCGGCAGTGGCCACCGCCGCCTGCGATCTGTCGGTCGAGGTGCTGGGGACGCGTCTGGAACTGCCGTACATCCTGGCGCCCGTAGGCAGCAGCCGTCTGTTCTACCCGCGCGGCGAGGCCGTGGCGGCGCGCGCGGCCGGCGAGGCCGGCACGCTCTACATCCTGTCCACGCTGTCGGGCTGCCGGCTCGAGGACGTCAGGACGGCGACGCGCGGGCCCGCCTGGTACCAGCTCTATCTGGTCGGTGGCCGCGACGTGGCTCTGCAGACGATCGCCCGCGCGAAGTCCGCCGGTTACGGGGCGCTCGTCGTCACGATCGACACGCCGGTGTCGGGCATGCGCGAGCGCGATTTCCGCAACGGCATCCGCGAGCTGCTCACCGGCAACCCCGTCAAGATGCTCCCTCACGTCGGACAGTTCCTCGCGCGGCCATCCTGGCTGGCCGGCTACCTCGGCGACGGCGGCCTGATGCGGTTTGCGAACGTCATCCTGCCCGATGGCCCGATGCCCTACGCGGATGTCGGCGCGATGCTCGAGCAGTCGATGGTGTCGTGGGACGATTTCTCCTGGATTCGAGACGCCTGGGGCGGCCCCATCGTTGTCAAGGGCGCGCACACCGCCGACGATGCCCGGCGGGCGGTGGACGCGGGGGCGGCGGCGGTCGTGGTCTCGAACCACGGCGCCCGGCAACTCGACGGCGTGGCGCCCACCATCCGCGTCCTGCCCGAGGTCGTGGCCGCGGTCGGTGGCCGGGCCGAGGTGCTGCTCGACGGCGGCATCCGCAGCGGCAGTGACATCGTCAAGGCGCTCTGCCTGGGCGCGCGGGCCGTGCTGATCGGCCGGGCCTACGCGTACGGCCTGGGCGCGGCCGGCGGCGCCGGCGTCACACGGGCGATCGACATCCTGCGCGCGGACGTCATCAGAACCATGAAGCTGCTCGGGTGCGGCGAGGCGCGGGCCCTCGACGGGTCGTTCGTGAGGGCGCCGCGGGAATGGTTGGAGAGTTGAGCCATGGCACCATCGTTCATGCGGCCCCGCCGCCCGCCGCCCGAAGCAGCGCCGCCACCTCTTGGCTGAGGTCCTCCGTGAGTGGCGCCGGCCACCGGCGCCAGAGCGCGCTCGACACGGCCTCGTAGTACCAAAGCGTTCCGTCCCGTCCGCCCTGAAAGCGCGCCCACACCGCTTCGCCGTGCTCGCGGTAGTCGCGTGCGATGGCCCGCACGTTGTGGAGCTTGTCGGCCGCCGACACCAGGCAGACTCCGGCGCTGGCGTCTCCTAGGTGAGCCACGTAGGCTTGCTTGCGCTCCAGCCACGGCCGCCTGTCGGCCGGATTCTCGACGAGTCTGTCACTGCACCCGAGCACGACGTCGGCCACCTCGTCGCCGAACTGGGCCCGGATTTCCGCCAGCATCGCCTCGCCGCCGCCGTCCTCGGCGGCATCGTGGAGCAGCGCGGCCGCGGCCTCGGACTCGGTTGCACCATACTCGAGGGCGATGGCGGCCACGCCGAGGATGTGCGCGACATAAGGAACACCGGTCCCCTTGCGCAGTTGGCCACGGTGGACGCGGTAGGCGAGCCGAAGGGCGGATTCGAAGGCGTCCATGGGTGTCCGGCCATCGTACTCGGCCGGAGCCGGTGCCGCCACGACGTTGGAAACCAGATCGCCGTCCGGTACATCAAACGCACAGGAGGGTTCCATGATCCGCCATCGACTCATGCGTGCCGTGGCCGCCGGTCTCACCGGACTGTTGCTGGCCGTGTGCCTCACGCCGGCCCGGCCGGCAGCCGCCCAGAGCCCGGACGACAAGCGCCGAGCCGACGATGTCCGGATCGCGCTGCTGCGCCTGCCATACTACGGCGTCTTCGACTTCCTGTCCTTCACCTACGAACGCGGCACCGTGACCCTGACCGGGTTCGCCTACGCGCCGCGCCTGCGTGAGGATGCCGAAGCAGCCGTCGAGCGCACGCCGGGCGTCGACACGGTGAAGAACCAGATCGAGGTCGCGTCGGCGTCGCTCAACGACGACCGTATCCGGCGGGATGGGTTCGCCGCGATCTACACCGACGACTTCCTGTCGCGGTACTCGCCCGGCGGCGCGCGCCGCGCCTACATCGACGCCCTGGAATTCGGCCGTTATCCCGGCATCCAGCCCCTGGGCAACTACCCGATCCACATCATCGTCAAGGGCGGCCGCATCACGCTCGTCGGTCTGGTGGACAACGACGCCGACAAGCAGATTGCCGGAGTTCGCGCGCGGGAAGTATCCGGGGCGTTCGGCGTGGAGAACGAGTTGGTGGTGCGCGGATCGAAGTAGCCGGTGGCGCGGGCATTGACGAACGAGCGGGGCGATCGGGCGCGGCCGAGCGAACTGGACTGCTGTTCGTGCCCCGTCACTCGCTCTTCAGCGAGGCCCGAATCTTGGCATCGATGGTTTCCACGCTGAAGGGTTTCACCACGTAGCTGGTGATGCCGGCGCTCCGGGCGTCGAGGATGTCGGCGGCGGCGGCGTTGGAGGTGACCATCAGGACGGGCAGATGCCGCGTGGCTCCGTTGGAGCGCACGGCACGGACGAAGGCCAGGCCGTCCATCTCGGGCATGTTGCAGTCGGTGATCACCATATCGACGGGGCTCTCGGCCAGGCGCTCAATCCCCTCGCGGCCGCTTCGCGCCTCGACGAAGTCGTCGTGTCCCAGCTTGCGGAGTGTGTTGACGAGAATCCGCCGCATCGTGTTCGAGTCGTCGACGATGAGAAATCGCATGGCGGTTCCGGGACCCGGGATCCCTCATCTCAGCTAATCGGCCGTTCCGTGGTAGGGTTGAGCCCCCGTGCCTGAACGGTCCGAGTCTTCCGGCGGTCCCGTGCCGTCGATGGCCTGGCTCGAGCGCGCCAACCGCCTGTCACTGCAGGCGCGTCTGGTCGCCACGACGGTCCACGACGTCAACAACGCGTTGCAGGTGATAGGCGGCGGCGTGGAGTTGCTGCAGATGGCGCCGGCCGACCCCGGCGCCGTGACGCGCGCCATCGGCGGACAGGCCGAGCGCGCCAACCGCCTGCTCCAGGAGTTGTCGCGCTTCGTCCGCGATGCCGGCGGCACCGTGGAGCCGGTCAGCCTGCGCGAGCTCGCCGAGCAGGCGCTGGCCCTGCGCCACTTCGCGCTCACGCGACTCCGCGCCACGCGGGTCGTCGAGGGCGACGGCGTCACGGTGGCCGCCGTGCGGCGTGACGTGCTGCAGATCGTCCTCAACCTGCTCGTCAACGCGGAGCTGGCCCTGCCGGGCGTCACCGGGCCCGCCGTCCGGATTGTCCTCGGGCACGACGGCGGCCAGGCCACCCTCGCGGTGGAAGACAACGGTCCCGGCGTGCCCCCCGGAATGCAGGGGCAGATCTTCGAGTGGCAGCCCCCGCCCGAGGACGGGCCGGCGGATCGGCTCGGTATCGGCCTTGCGGTGTCGAGGGCGCTGGCCGGGCGCCTCGGGGGGACCTTGGCCTGCACGCCGCGCGAGTCCGCAGGCGCGACCTTCACGCTGACCCTTCCCGTCTCACGCGGCTGACACGGAGCCGCCGAGGCGGTGCAGCTTGTCGATCAGCGTCGTCCGGCTCAGGTTGAGCAACCGCGCGGCCTGGCGCTTGTTGCCGCCCGTCTTCTCGAGGCCGCCGAGGATGAGATCGCGCTCGATTTGCGACATCACGATCTGGAAGTCGAGGCCCTCTTCGGGAATGGTGACCGGGCCGATCGCCCCCGCGCGGTCGGGATGACGGATGTCCTCGGGCAGCATCGCGGGGCTGATTTCGCGTTCCGCGCCGCTGACGGCGACGGCGTATTCGATGGCGTTCTCGAGCTGGCGGATGTTGCCCGGCCAGCTGTAGTCCATCAACGCCCGCAGGGTGCTCTGGTTGATGGTACGCAGCGGCACGCCATTGTTCTTGCAGGACTTCTGCACGAAGTGCTGCGCCAGCAGCGCGATGTCCTCGCGGCGGTGCCGCAGCGGCGGCAGCGAAATCGGCACGACGTTGAGGCGGTAGAAGAGGTCCTCGCGGAAGGTCCCTTCCTTGACCATCTTCCGCAGGTCCACGTTGGTGGCCGCAATCAGCCGGATGTCGAACTTGAAGGACTTCGACTCGCCGACGCGCTCGATCTCGCGCTCCTGAATCGCGCGCAACAGCTTGGCCTGCAGCGCCAGCGACATCGACGACACCTCGTCGATGAACAGCGTGCCCTTGTCGGCCAGCTCGAAGCGGCCGACGCGCGCGTTGATCGCACCCGTGAAGGCGCCCTTGGCGTGGCCGAACAGCTCCGCCTCGACGAGTCCCTCGGGCACGGCCGCCGCGTTGAAGGCCACGAACGTGTGGTCGCGGCGCGGACTGTTGTAGTGAATCGTGCGGGCAATGAGCTCTTTGCCCGTGCCGCTCTCACCCTGGATGAGCACCGTGCTCTTCATCGGCGACACCAGTTCGAGCGCCGAAAACACATGCTGCATGGCCGCGCTCTTGCCGATGATGCTGGCCACGCTGAACCGATCGCCCAGTTGCGCCCGCAGGTCCGCGTTCTCGGCCCGGAGGCGGGTCTCGCTGATGCCGACGTGCAGAATCTGCGCGAGCTGCACCAGCTGGAACGGCTTGATCAGGAAGTCGATGGCGCCGCGCTTGATGGCCCGGACGGCCTCTTCGACCCCGCCCCACCCGGTGACCACGACACACCGCATCTGCGGATAGCGGGCCAGCGCGGCATCGAGCACGTCCATGCCGTCGGCGTCGGGTAGACGGAGGTCGAGGACCATGCCGTCGTAAGCGAACCCTTCGAGTCGCGAATACGCGTCGGCGGCCGTGAAGGCCTGGGCGACGGCGAATCCCTTGGCTTCGAGAGAGTCGGTGATGATCTGGCGGAGGTCGGTATCGTCCTCCACCACTAGAACGGTTGGGGGCGTAGTCTCCCGCATGGCTGATTCGAACCCTTTGTGCGGACCGCCGGGGGGTTCCGGCAGGCCGTGTCGGTTATCCGATTCAGCAATTGACGGGCCACTGTCAGCAATTACAGTGCAGGTTTGAGCCACCTTGCGCGAATGCACGCCGATCGCGACCGTTCGTGTCCCATTCCGGTACATGTCCAGGGCCGGTTTTTGGCATCTTAGAGTTGCTGACGTGTACCACGACGGAGCAGATACGACAAGAATTGCAGTTCCGTGGCCGTGAAGCGTGAATCGATAGAGAGTTTTGAAGGCCGTGAGTTGTTTTCGGACACCCAGAGGATTCAAGGTTTCCTGAGCCAATACCGATTCCCCCCTGAATCACTCCACCCGGACACACATGCCAATTCCCCATCTCCCCTGGGACGTTATGGTCGTCGACGACGACGAGGGCATCCGCGATCTCATCGTTTCCTTCTTTCAGGCCCTGGGTATTCCGGTGACAGCCGCCCAGGACGGCCGGGCGGCCACGCTCGAACTCGAGCGCTCCGCGGGTCGCTACGGCCTGGTGATCACCGACGTGAACCTGCCCGGCGCTGATGGCTTCGAGGTGCTCGACGCCGCCCGCCGGGCCAACGCCTCGTGCTACGTCGTGATCGTCACTGGCTACGCCTCGCTCGATTCGGCCATCCAGGCCGTCCGCGGCGGGGCCTATGACTACCTGCCCAAGCCCTTTTCCCTGGGCCAGCTCGAGGTGATCCTGCAGCGGATTACCGATCGGGCTTCGCTCGAGGAGGAGAACCGCCGCCTGGTTTCTGCGGGGCAGCGGATGAGCGATCGGCTGGCGCTCTCGTCGCTGACGGTGGTGGAAGACCGGCTGGCGGCGATCGAGTCGGCGCTGGCGCGGATCGAGTCGTGCCTCGGCACGGCCGTGGGAGCGTCGTCGCCCCGACGCTGAGTGTCGGCGGGGCGGCACGGTGCCTGGCGCGGGGTTGCGCCGGGCATCGGGCCGGCACACGGACTCGTGCGCGGCGTACGCGCCCCCGGACCCGGAGTTACGGGCGTCGAACCCCTCGCCCCCATTCACCGGGGCCGGGGGCTTTCTACCCCGTGCCGCGCCCGCGGCATCGCTCTTGCTTCGGCTGCGGGCATCGTGAACGAGATCACCGATCGCGCGATTCTGACGGCGCTGGGGCGCCAGATGAGCAACGCCGTTCAGCGCCAGTCCGTGGCGGCCGGCAATCTGGCCAACCTCGACACGCCCGACTACAAGGCGCGAGCCGTCGCCTTTGGTGACGTGCTCGACGGCGAACTCGACGGTACCGCGTCGCTGGCGCGCACCAACGCGGGGCACCTCGGCGGCCCGCCGCCCGCCGGCGGCGCCGAGAGCGAAGTCGACGGCCTGCCGGCGCGCCGCGACGGCAACACGGTGCAGCTCGATCGCGAGCTGCTCACCATGACGCGCGCGTCCGGGGAGTTCAGCGCCGCGCAGACCGCGCTGGCCGCCAAGTTCCGCCTCGTCCGCTACGCCATCAACGAGGGCCGATAGCCATGTCCACCCTGCACGGAGCCATCGACGCCAGCGCCAGCGCGCTCAACGCCCAGCGATCGCGCATCGAGGTGGCGGTGTCGAACATCGCCAACGCCGAGTCCACACGGGGGCCCGACGGGCAGCCCTACCGCCGCCGCGACGTCGTGCTCGCCACCGAGCCGATGGAGACCTTCGACCAGGCGCTCGGCCGTGCCGGCGCGGTGGGGGTGCGCGTGGCGGGCGTGGTGGAGGACACCGAGCCGTTCCGCCGTCACTACGAGCCGTCGCATCCCGACGCCGATGCCCAGGGCTTCGTCGCGATGCCCAATGTGGACGTGCCCGAGGAGATGGTCAACATGCTGGGCGCCGCGCGCGCCTATCAGGCCAACCTCACCGCCATCGGGCTCATACGCGACACCATTCAGAAGTCGCTCGAGCTGGGACGATAAGCCATGCCTCTCGACGCCATCACCGCTTCGTCACTGCTCACGCGCGCCGCCCGCACCGGCGCGGACTCCTCGGGCGCCTCGGCCACGGGAACTGGCGCCTCCGCCTCGGCCGGCAGCTTCGGCGACGCGCTCTTCGGGATGATCGAAACCGTGGATCGCACCGCCGGCCAGGCCAACACCGCCATCGCCGACATGGTCCGCGGCACCGGCGACGTCCACGAAGCCATGATCGCGCTGCAGCGCGCCGAAACCTCGCTGCAGCTCACCGTCCAGGTCCGCAACAAGCTCGTGCAGGCGTACCAGGACGTCATGCGGATGCCGATCTAGCCGTCACCCAATCGGTAGTCACCCAATCGTCAACAATCGCCAATTCGTCAATCGCCAACCGCGACATCCTTCGCCGTGAACCCCGACCAGATCCTCGCGCACCTCAAGCGCCTCACCACGACCCTTACGCCGCGGCAGCTCGCCAGCCTCGTCGGCGTCTTCGTCGCGGTCGTGGCCGTCGTCGGGGGGTCGGCCTACTGGGTGAGCGCTCCCACCTACACCCTGCTCTATTCGGACCTCGATGCCGAATCGGCCGGAGCCGTCGTGACGCGGCTCAAAGCCGCGAAGATCCCCTATCAAATCGAGGAGGGCAGCCGGGCGATCCGCGTACCGGCCGACCGCGTGGACGAACTGCGCCTCGACATGGCGTCGCAGGGCCTGCCCACCAGCGGCCGCATCGGCTTCGAGGTATTCGACCGGACGGCGTTCGGTACGACGGAGTTTCTCGAGCACGTGAACTACCGGCGGGGCCTCGAAGGCGAGCTCGCGCGCACCATCGGCACCCTTGCCGAGGTCTCGAGCGCCCGTGTACACATCGCTCTGGCCAAGGAGTCGCTCTTCGTCAGCGATGCCCAAGAGGCCAAGGCCTCGGTCGTGCTGAAGCTGCGCAACAACAAGCCGCTCGCCGCTTCGACGGTCAACGGGATTGCCGGGCTCGTGGCCGCCAGCGTCGAGTCGCTCCGTCCCGAGGCCGTGGTCATCGTGGACACCTTCGGCCGGCCGCTGTCGCAGGCGAAGGGCGAGGAAGACGAAGCCACCGGTGCCTCGCTCGAGCGTCAGCAGCGCATCGAGCGCGAGCTGGCCACCAGGGTGGTCGCCTTGCTCGAGCCGGTCGTCGGCCCGGGCCACGTCCGCGTGAACGTCTCGGCCAGGCTCGACATCCAGTCGCAGGAAGAGACCGAGGAGCGATGGGACCCGACGACGGTGGTACGCAGCCGCCAGGCGTCGAGTGACGGCGCCGCTTCCACCGCCGCCGGCGGCATTGCCGGCGCCCGCGCCAACGCACCGCCCACGGCCTCGACGGCCCCGCCCGCGGCGCCCGCGCCGGTGCTGTCGGTCGCCGCCCCCGGCGCGCGCACGACCGAAACCACCAACTACGAGGTGAGCAAGCTCACTCGTCACACCATCGTGCCGCAGGGCCAGCTGTCGCGCCTGTCGGTCGCCGTGATCCTCGACGACGAACGGGCCACGACGCGGGCCGCGTCGGGCGAGGCGCAGGTGACCAGCAAGCCGCGGAGCGCCGAGGACATCGAGCGCATCCAGCATCTGGTGGCCGCCGCGGTCGGCCTCGATCCCGAGCGCGGCGACCAGCTGACGGTGGAGAACATCTCCTTCGGCGACCAGGCGCCGCTGCCGGAAGACGAGCCAATCGGGCCCACCTGGATGGAGATCCCCCGGCAGGTCGCACCCTACGCGCCACAGATCATCCGCGTCGTCTCGGTGCTGACGATTGCGCTCCTCGCGGTGGTGATGGTGCTGCGGCCCATGATGCGTGCCGCCTTCCCTGCCCCGCGGCTGCAGGCCGTCGCCGCCGACGGCACGGTCGGACCGTCGGCCCGCACGGTGGCCGAGATGGAAGGGGCCATCGAGGCCGAACTCGACGCCGCTCTCGGTCCCATCGGCGAGGGTCGTCGCCTGCCTGTGCTGGCCAAGCGCATCGCCCGGCGCGCCGAAGAGAAACCCGAGGAGCTGGCCCGCCTGGTCCGGACCTGGCTGGCCGAAGAGGACCGGTAACCGCCGATGGCCGTTGTCAACGCCCAGAAGCCGCTCAGCGGCGCACGCAAGGCCGCCATCGTCATGATGGCGCTCGGCGAGGAGAGTTCCGCCAAGCTGCTGGGGCATCTCGAGGATCACGAAATCGAGCGGATAGCCCGCGAGGTGGCCTCGATTACCAGCGTGCCGCCCGAGCTGGGCGAGGCGGTACTGAGCGAGTTCCACGAGATGACGGCCGCCACCGACCACATCGGCCTCGGCGGCGTGGACCACGCGCGACGCCTACTGACCAAGTCGGTTGGCAACGACCGCACGCGCCGTATTCTCGAGCGTGTCGCGCAGACCTTCGCCACCAACGCAGGCTTCCAGACGCTCGAAAAGGCCAACCCCCAGCAGCTCTCGAAGTTCATTCTCGGCGAACACCCACAGACCATCGCCCTCGTCCTGGCACACCTCAACGCCTACAGCGCGGCGCAACTGGTTTCGCAGCTGCCAGATCAGATGCGGACCGAGGTGCTGGTGCGGATGGCGAGCATCGAAGACATCTCGCCCGAGATCATCGGCCGCATCTCGGGCGTGATCGACCAGCGGCTCAAGTCGCTGGGCGGGCCCACGCGCGAACAGCACGGCGGCGTGCGTGCCGTGGCCGAGCTCTTCAACCGCCTCGACCGCAGCGTCAGCCAGGCGACGCTCGAGCACATCGAGAGCGAATCGCAGGACCTAGCCGTGCAGATTCGCAACCTGATGTTCGTGTTCGAGGATCTCACCAGCGTCGAGGACACCGGCATCCGCGAGATCGTCAACCGGGCCGACAAGAAGATCCTCACCATCGCCCTCAAGGGCGCCAGCGAGGAGATCCGCCAGCGCTTTTTCGGCAACATGTCGAAGCGCGCCGCCGAGCTCATCAAGGAAGAGATGGAGATCATGGGCGCCGTGCGCCTGCGCGACGTCGAAAAGGCGCAGCAGGAAATCGTCGCCATCGCCCGCACGCTCGAAGAAGAAGGCCTGATTACGACCGGCGCGGGGGCCGGCGAACCGTATGTCGTCTAGGGCCCACCGCCTCATCCGGCCGGCCGCGGTCCGCCCCTACGACTGGAGCGGCACCGCGCCGGCGCCCGTGCCGCGCCAGGCTGCAGCGGCTTACGCGCCGTCGGCGGCGCCGGCGGCCGTGGACGCCGCTCAGATCGAGCGCGAGGCCTTCATGAAGGGCTACGCGCAGGGCGAGCGGGCCGGTGCCGAGGCCTCGGCCGCCCGCGGTGAAGCCGTCGTGCGGCGCCTGGCCGACACCGTGGACGAGTTGCGCAAGCTCAAGGCCGATCTCCTCCAGAAGACCGAGCAGCAGGTCGTCCAGCTGGCCATCGCCATCGCACGTCGCATCATCCACCGCGAGGTCACCCTCGACCACGAGCTCATCGCCGCGATGGGACGGGTCGCGCTCGACCGTCTGGGCGCGGTCTCGACCGCTACCATCCGCCTGCACCCGGACGACTACGCGGCCGTCATGCGCGGCAACCCCGAGGGCGCGGCCGAAGCCGGCGTCACCACCGTGGTCGCCGATCCGCTCGTCCGCCGGGGCGGCTGCCTCGTCCAGTCGGACTTCGGCATTGTCGACGTCAGCGTAGACGCGCAGATCCAGGAGATTGCCACGGCGCTGCTGGGCAACGCCGACGGCGAACCGCCCCCGCCGGCCGCCGAGGTGCTCGTTGCACGCTGACAGTTCCGCCGCCGGGGTCACCCTCGACGGCTATTTCGATCTGCTGGCCGACGCCGACCCGACACCCGTGATGGGGCGCGTCGCGCGCGTGGTGGGCCTGCTCATCGAGTCCGTCGGACCGCAGGCGCGCATCGGCGATGTCTGCGAGGTGCGCCGCGGACACGGCCGGCCCGTGCCGGTGGAGATTGTCGGGTTCCGCGACGGGCGCCTGCTCTCGGTGCCGCTCGGCGATACGTCCGGCATTCAGCCGGGCGATCGCGTGGTGGTGCGCGGTGGCATCCCGTCGATGCCGGCTGGCAACGCGCTGCTCGGCCGCGTCATCGACGGCCTCGGTCAGCCGCTCGACGGCCAGGGCCCGCTCCGCGCGAAAGATCGCGCGCCGCTGCGCCCACCCTCGATGAACCCGCTCGATCGCGATCCGGTTACGGCGCCCATCGGCACGGGCGTCCGGGCCATCGACAGCTTGCTCACGCTCGGCCGTGGCCAGCGCGTGGGCCTGTTCGGTGGCAGCGGCGTCGGCAAGAGCACCCTGCTCGGCATGATGGCCCGCGGCACGCAGGCCGACATCGTGGTGCTCGCACTGGTCGGCGAGCGCGGCCGCGAAGTGCGGAGCTTTCTCGAGCACGACCTGGGCCCGCGCGGCCTGGCCAGCTCGGTCGTGGTGGTCTCCACCTCCGACAGCCCGCCGCTCGTGCGGCTCCGGGCCGCCTACGGCGCGACCGCCATCGCCGAGTACTTCCGCGACCGCGGAAAGAACGTGCTGCTGATGATGGACTCGGTCACGCGTTTCGCGATGGCGCAGCGCGAAGTCGGCCTCGCCGCCGGCGAGCCGCCCACGGCCAAGGGCTATCCGCCGTCGGTGTTCGCGCTGCTCCCGGGCCTGCTCGAACGCGCCGGCAGCGTGCGCGGCCGCGGCAGCATCACGGGCATCTACTCGGTCCTGGTCGAAGGCGACGACACCAACGAGCCCATCGCCGACGCGGTGCGCGGCATTCTCGACGGCCACTACGTGCTCTCGCGCGATCTCGCATCGCGCAACCACTACCCCGCCATCGACATCCTCGCCAGCGTCAGCCGGACGATGCCCGAGATCACCGACGTGGAGCACCGCCGCAAGGCAGGCCAGCTCCGCGAGTGGATGGCCACGCTGCGCGACAGCGAGGACCTGGTCAACGTCGGCGCCTACGTGCGGGGCAGCAACCCGCGTATCGACGCCGCGCTCGACCATCGCGAGGCCATCACCGAATTCCTGTGTCAACCCTCCGACATCAGCGTCGGCTTGCCTGACGCCATCGGCGCCCTCGGCGCCCTCTGATCGTCATGGGGCCATTCCGCTTTCGCGCCGCGGCGGGCCTGGTGATGCGCCGCAAGCAGGAAGACACCGCCCGCCAGCAGCTCGCCAGGGCCGAAACGGCCCGGCAACGAGCCGAAAACCGCGCTCGCGCCGCCGATCAGGCGGCCGAACGCGCCGCCGAAGCCGCCGCCGAGGCCCGCCGCACCGGCGGCGAGTACGGGCGGCTCGAATGGCACCAAAGTTGGATAGCACGGAAGCGACTCGAGGCGGCCGCGGGTCGGCAAGCGGCGGCGGTATCTGCCGAGGCCGCCGATCGCGCGACCGCCGCGGTCCAGCTCGCGCACCAGCGCCGCCGCGCACTCGAGCGGCTGCGCGAGCGCGCCTGGCACCGCCACACGCTCGAGACGGGGCGCCAGGAGCTGCGCGACATGAACGAGCTGGCCGTGCTGCGCCATCGGACGCGTTCGGCCGGGTCGACGGAGAGCGACAACGAGTGAAGGCGGGTCGCGAACGGCCCACTGAAAGGACGACGATGACAATCGACCGCTTGACCAGCGCCGGGGACGCCTCCGGCCAGGCCGGCGCCGCAAACACCAACCCGCTCGGGCAGGACGTATTCATGAAGCTGCTGCTCACGCAGCTCCAGCACCAGGACCCGACCGCGCCTCAGGCCGACACCGAATTCCTCGCCCAGCTGGCGCAGTTCAGCACACTCGAGCAGCTTCAGACGATGAACGAGAAGCTCGAAATCATTGCCTATCTGATCAACGACATGAACAACGACGACACCGAAACGGAGGTTCGATAATGGGGTTTTCCGCCAGTCTGTCCGGGTTGTATGCCAATCAGCAGAAGCTGAACGTCATCGGCAACAACCTCGCCAATCTCAACACCATCGGCTTCAAGGCCAGCTCGGTCCAGTTCATGGATTTGGTGAGCCAGTCGGTAGGCGGCTTGAGCTTCAACCCGATGCAGGTGGGCCTGGGCGTGACGACCGGCTCCATCTCGCCCAACTTCCGGCAGGGCGGCATCGAGACCACCGGTATCGCCACCAACGTCGCCATCCAGGGCAACGGCTTCTTCGTGATTGGCAACCCCAGCGCGCGCTCCTACACGCGCGCCGGTGACTTCTCGTTCGATCCCAGTGGCATGCTCGTGACACCCGACGGGCAGCCCGTCCAGGGCTACAGCACCATCGACCCCGCCACCGGCCGGGTGATCACGACCGGGCAGCCGGGCAACGTGGTGATCTCGCCTGGCGCGCTGCGGCCGCCGACGGCCACCACCCTCTTCGGGACGACCTCGAACCTCGACTCCGGAGCCGAAGTGGGCGACACCTTCACGGCCTCGGTGCAAATCTACGACGCGCTCGGCGAGCCGCACGTCACGACCATCACCTACACCCGCACGGGCCCCGGCGCGTGGAGCTACGACATGACCGTGCCCGGCGACGAGGTCTCGGGCGGCACGCCGGGCACGCCGTTCTCGATCGGCACCGGCACGCTGTCCTTCGACGCCCAGGGCCGCCTGGACCAGGTCAACGGCGGCGCCGCCGCCGACGTGGTGATCACGGCCCCGGCCTGGGCGAACGGCGCGGCGGCGACCAACTTCACGTGGGACCTGGTCGACGCCAACAACGTCGCCTCGCTCACCGGCTTCGGCAGCGACTCGGCGACCTCGTCCATTACGCAGAACGGCTCGCCCGCCGGCTCCATCACGGCCTTGGGTATCAACGCCGAAGGCGAGATCCTCGCCGTCTTCGGCACGGGCGCCGCCGTCGTGGTGGGCCAGCTCGCGCTCGCCAACTTCAACAACCCCCAGGGCCTCACCAAGGTCGGGTCGAACCGGTTCAGCGAAACCGAGGCGTCGGGCGTTGCCAACGTCGGCACGGCCGCCACCGGCGGACGCGGCACGCTCACCGGCGGCGCCGTCGAGCAGTCCAACGTGGACATCGCACAGGAGTTCACCCAGATGATCCTCGCCCAACGCGGGTATCAGGCGAACTCCAAGAGCATCACCGTCGCTGACGAGCTGCTCGTCGAGACGCTCAACCTGAAGCGCTGAGGCCTGAGTGATTTCCCTCGGACTCGGTCCGTCCTCCGCCGCGCCAGCGGGCGAACGTTCCGCGCCACCGCCCGTCGCGGGTGCCGCCGGCGCGGGATCGGCGTCGGGGTTCGGCGACTTCTTCCAACACCTGCTCGGCCGCCGTTCGCGCGACATCGCGTCCAACGGCGGCGAGCCGACCCAGCCGGGCCCGGCCAGGGGCAGGGGGTGGCCCCAGGGCGACATCGACGAGGTCGATCACGCCCTGGGGGAGATCACGGAGTCGGATGCGCCGGTGTTTGCGCCCGGCCTGGCGGATTTCGGCCTGTGGGTCGAAGCGCCGGCGCGTCTGCCGACGCCGGCACCTGGTCTGCCGGAGATGTCAGGTCCCGACCGGGGATCCGACGTCTCTGACGGCGGACTCCTCGCCCTCGCGGTCGACCGGCCGCCACGTGGCTCGGCCGGAATGCCGGGCTGGTCGCCTTCCGTCACGGGCCGGATGCCCGAGGAACGTGCGGATGGGCCCGTCCGCGCCGGGAGGGCGCGTGTGGCAGGCGGTGCCAAATCCCAGGACACCCAGGCCGCGAACGCTTTACCAACGGAGGTCTTCCCGGAGGCCATCAGGCCTGCAACGCCCACGTGGATGGCCGCGCCGGCAGGCCCCGAGTTCCAGCGCCGCTCGGAGGAGTCGAACCTTCAGCTCGCGCAGGCCCCTCCGCGCCATCCACGCGCCGAACGCGTGCTGGCCGACCTCTTCGCTCGAACACCCGTCGCGCCGCCCGGAGCCGCCGTCGATCCCCCGCACGAGGTCCCCGGCCGGGGATCGGCGGCGGTCCCGGCCACGTGGCTCGGGCCGATCGACGCGACCGCGCAGCGGGCGCCTCTGTCCAGAACGGAACCATTGGCCGGTGAACCGGTCGAAACCGGCGAGCCGACCCCGGGTCGCGAGCCGGCCGCACGCCCGGTCGTGCCGTTCGACCGACCCCGGGTCGCCGCCCCACCGGCGGCTCTTCCTGGCGACAACGCCCCGCCCACCGACGCCGATGTGCCGCCGACCGCGCTCGATTCGGCCGACTCGGGTACCGCGTCCGCGGAATCGGCCGAGCGGCCTGCCAAGGCGCCTGCCGAGCCGATGCTGGACCTCGTTCGCGACGCTCGCGTGCGCGATCGGCAAACCGCCGTCGCGGCCTTCGACCCGCGCCGGGCACGAGTGGCCCCGGCCACACTCCGGGATGACACCGCGAGGTTTGCGCGGCCGCAGGACGCAGGGCCGTCGTGGACCGAGAGCAGCGAGCCGCCGGCGCATGGTTCCTCCGAGGGCGCGCCGCAGGCTGCTCCCCGCGCCGCCGAGTCGAGCGGGACGGCGTTCCCCCACCTCACGCTGATGGCCTCTTCGCCTCAACTCGCCGCCGAATCAGTACGGGCAGAGAGTCCGGGGCTGGCGCCGCCCGCGGCCCCGCCCAGCGACGCGGAGTTGCCGGACCAGATTGTCCAGTCGCTTCGCCTGCAGGCCATCCAGGGCGGCGGCGAAGCGCGGGTGCATCTACGCCCGGAGTATCTGGGCGAGTTGACCGTGCGCGTGCAGGTGCAGAACGGCGTGGTCACGGCCCGTCTCGAAGCCGAGGTCCCTGCCGTCCGCGAGTGGATCGAGCGGCACGAGGTGTCGCTGCGCCAGGCGCTCGGTGAGCACGGCCTGACGCTCGAGGCCCTCATCATCTCGGACAAGGCCGAGGGGGAAGAGTCGTTCGCGCGGGATCCCCACCAGGAACAGGACCCGCGCGACCCCGACAAACCGTCGCCACGGGGACGCCGGCGGCAGGCCGACGGTGACGCCCCCCGTTTCGAGGTCGTCGTTTAGGCGGAGCCGGTCCCCGAGGTGCCGCCGTGTCGTCGGGCCGTCACCCCGATCCGGCCGTCCGACCCGGCGAGGCCTGAGAAACCGCGAAAAACCGCCCGGTGCCGGGCTCTTCGACCCGGCATTCGGCTTGCTCGTGGAGTGGCACAGAGAGTTCACCCATGAGCACAGCACCCGACACCACCACACCAGTACCCGCCAAGGGCCGCGGCAAGATGCCCCTCATCGCCGGCGCCGCGGTTCTCGTTTTGGCCGCGGGCGGCGGCGCCTACTGGTTCACCCAGAAACCCGCCTCCGCCGAGGAAGCCCACCACGAAGAGCCTGCGCCCAAACGCGGCATCGTGTCGTTCGACCCCTTCGTGGTCAACCTGGCCGACACGGCGGCCCAGCGGTTCCTGCGCATCTCGCTGCAGCTGGTCGTGAAGGACGCCGCTCAGGCCACCGAGATAGAGGAGTCGAAGGTCGCCCTCATGCAGGCGCGCTCGGCGATTCTCGAAGTGCTCACCACCCAGACCTCCGACGTGCTCGTCACGCCGGAGGGCAAGACCGCACTGCGCGCCGCCATCGTCGAAAAGGCCGGCCACGCGGTCGAGGAATTCGAGGTCGTCGATGTCCTCTTCTCTGACTTCGTCGTCCAGTTCTAGCGAGATCGCGTCGGGCGATCCCCTCGCGGGGGTACTCGACGTCGATTGCGCGGTGGAGTTCGTCATCGGCACGGGCCGCATGACGGTCCGCGACTGCCTGCGGCTCGAGCGATCGAGCATCGTACGACTCGAGCAGTCGGCCGGATCCGATCTCGAGCTGCGCGTGCAGGGACACCCGCTGGCGGCCGGCGAGGTCGTCGTCGTGGACGACAGCACGGCGCTGCGCATCAGCCGGGTAATCCCGCCGGCCGGCGCCGAGGTGTCGTGATGGTGCTCGCGCTGGCGCAAACCGTCCTGCCCGGGTCCGATCCGGTGCCGATCAGCGGCCAGGCCATCGCGGCCGTGGTCATCTCGCTGGTGGTGCTGGCGGCCGTCTCGTGGCTGCTCCGACGGGGCACGCTCGTGCGGCGATCCAAGCAGGCGGTCAGCGTCGAAACCGCGCTCGCCCTCGGCGACCGCCGGTCGCTGGTGATCGTAGCCGTCGAGGGGCGCCGGCTCCTGCTGGGGCTCACGCCAGGGCAGGTCAGCCTCGTCACCGAATTGCAGCCGCCGTTTGCGGCGGCGCTCGAGTCGTCCGTCGAGAAGGGTGCGCCGTCGTGAAGGCCCATTGGCGGTGGCTCGGCGCGGTGGCCGGGCTCGTGGTGCTCGGCTCGGCCGGGCTCATCGCGCAGCAGCCCTCGCAGCTCGACCTGCAGGTGGACGGCGTCGGGTCGGTGTCGGCGCCGCTCCAGGTCGTGATCTTCCTGACGCTGCTCACGTTCATTCCGGCGGCGCTCGTAATTATGACTTCGTTCACGCGCATCGCCATCGTGTTCCACTTCCTGCGCCAGGCGCTCGGCACGCAGGAAATGCCGTCGAACCAGATGCTCGTGGGCCTGACCCTGTTCCTGACGGTGTTCATCATGGCGCCGGTGGGCCAGCGCGTGCACGAACTGGCGGTGGCGCCCACTCTCGAAGGGCGGATGTCGGTGACCGAGGCACTCGAGCAGGGGGCGCCGCCACTGCGCGAGTTCATGCTCAAGCAGACGCGCGAGACCGACCTGGCGCTCTTCGTCGAGCTCGGCAAGGTGCCGCGCCCCGGAAAAGTGGACGACCTCCCGATGCGCGTCGTCATCCCGGCCTTTGCCATCTCGGAACTGAAGACCGGATTCCAGATGGGGTTCTTCCTCTTCGTTCCGTTCCTGCTCATCGACCTCATCGTGTCGACCACGCTGCTGTCGATGGGCATGTTGCAGTTGCCGCCCGCCATGATTTCGCTGCCGTTTAAGATTCTGCTCTTCGTGATGATCGACGGCTGGAACCTGCTGGTGGCCTCGCTCGTGCGGAGCTTCATGTAGGGCGCGCGCGCCCGAGGTGCGTCACATGTCCGAAGCCCTCGTCGTCGGTATCGTCCGGCAGGCCATCGAAACGGCCGTCATCGTCACGCTGCCCATGCTGCTGGCCGGGTTGATCGCCGGCGTCATGGTGAGCGTGTTCCAGACGGTGACGTCCATCCAGGACAACGTCCTGGCGTTCATCCCGCGGGCGATGGCCATCTTCCTGGTGTTCGCGCTGGCGTTCCCGTGGATGCTGCGCATCGTCACGGGCTTTTCGGCCGGGCTCATCCGGCGGCTGCCCGAGCTCGTGCGCTGATGGATCTCGATGCGCTCGTGCGGATCGGTCTGCTGCTCGCGCGTCCGAGCATGCTGGTGATGACCGCGCCCACCTTCGGCGGGCACTCGGCGCCGCCGCACGTCCGTGTCGGCCTCTCCGCGCTGCTCGCCATTCTGGCGCTGCCGCTCGTGCCCGTGCCCGTGGTGCCGGGCCTGGCGGCCCTCGGCGTGGTCGTCATGCGCGAGCTGGCCATCGGGCTGGCGCTCGGTCTCTCGGTGCGGGCCATCCTGGCGGGCGCGGAGCTGGGCGGCCACATCACGAGCGGGCAGTTGATGCTCTCCTACGGCTCACTCATCGATCCACAGGGCGGCGCGCGCAATACGCTGCTGGCTACGCTCTACGGGAACCTCGCGCTCCTCACCTTCTTCGTCATCAACGGCCACCACATCCTGCTGCGCGGGCTCGCCGCGTCCTATCAGGCGCTGCCGATCGGTGTGGGCGCCATCGACGGGTCGCTCGCCACGAGCGTCATGCGGTTGCTTGGCGTGGTGTTCATCTTCGGGCTGCGCTTGGCGGCCCCCATCATCGTCGTAATGCTGGTGGTGGAACTGGCCACGGGTCTGGTGTCGAAGGCCGCACCCGCCCTGAACCTGATGGTGGTGGGCACGCCGGTGCGGCTCATCGTGGGGCTGCTCACCGTGGCCGCCATCGTGCCGCAGATTCCCGGCGTCACGGCGCGCTTCGTGACCGCGGCGCTCGAGGCCGGACGCGCGCTCGCGCAGGCGTTTCGCTGAGGAGCCATGGCCGACCAGTCCACGGGCGAGAAAACCGAAAAACCCTCTGCGAAACGTCTCAAGGACGCACGCGAGAAGGGGCAGGTCGCGCGCAGCCAGGACCTGGTGGCCGCCATGGGCCTGCTCGGCGTCACCTTCGCCCTGGCCCGCACCGGCTCCACCGGTTTCGGCCGACTCGAGCGGAGACTGGCCGACGCCCTCTCTCATCTCGGTGAATCGGCTCGGGCCACGATTGCTTTACACGACCTCGCCAACATGGCCGTCAGCGACCTGGTGCTGCTCGGCATGGTGGCCGGGCCCTTTCTGCTGGCCGCAGCCGTCGTGGCGCTGGCCGGCAACTTCTCGCAGACCGGCTGGGTGTTCGCGCCCGATCGGCTCACGCCCGACTGGTCGCGGCTGAGTCCGGCGCACGGCCTCTCGCGGCTCAAACCCTCGCAGTCGGGTCTCGACTTGATCAAGACCATGCTGGCGGCCACCATCGTGGCAGTACTGGCCTGGCAGGTGATCCGCGAGGTGATGGGTGACGCGCCGCGGCTGGCCTGGCTCGGCACGGGCGCGGCGGCCCGGGCGGGCTGGTCGCACCTGCAGCACCTCCTGACCCAGGCGGGGCTGGCGCTGGTCGCGCTGGCCGGCGCCGATTACGGCCTGCAGTGGTGGCGGCACTACGCCTCGATGAAGATGACCAAGCAGGAGCTGCGCGACGAAGCCAAGTCGAACGACGGCCGGCCCGAGGTGAAGGCGCGCGTCCGCAAGGTGCAGCGCGAGATGACGCGCAAGCGCATGATGACCGCCGTCAAGACGGCCACGGTGGTGGTCACCAACCCCACCCACTACGCCGTCGCGCTCGAGTACAAGCGCTCCGGCATGTCGGCACCAGTCGTCGTCGCCAAGGGCCGCGACCTGCTCGCCCAGCGCATCAAGAAGATCGCGCGCGAAGCCGGCGTGCCCCTGGTCGAGAACGTCCCGCTCGCGCAGGCCCTCTACAAGGGCGCCGAGGTGGGTGACGAAATCCCCGGACCGCTCTTCGGCGCCGTGGCCGAGATTCTCGCCTATCTCATCCGGATCAAACAGCTGCAGCTGTAGGTGACCATGTCCACGTCCGTCTCCACGCCGTTCCGTCCGTCGCACCTGATGGTGCCCGCCGCGCTCATCGCGGTGGTGCTCCTCATGGTGGTGCCCCTGCCGACGATGCTGCTCGACATCCTGTTGTCGGTAGACATCGGGCTGTCGGTGGTGCTGCTGCTCACGGTCGTCTACCTCAAGCAGCCAGTCGAGTTCTCGGTGTTCCCCTCCCTCCTGCTGCTGCTCACCCTGGTGCGCCTCTCCCTCAACGTGGCCTCGACGCGTCTCATCCTCATGCACGGGCACGAGGGCGTGGATGCCGCCGGACACGTCATCATGGCCTTCGGTCAGTTCGTCGTCGGCGGCAACTTCGTCGTGGGCGTCGTCATCTTCCTGGTGCTGGTCGCCATCCAGTTCCTGGTCATCAACCATGGCGCGGTGCGCATCTCGGAAGTGACCGCGCGCTTCACGCTGGACGCGATGCCGGGGCGGCAGATGGCCATCGATGCCGACCTCGCCGCCGGTGTCATCGACGACACCGAGGCCCGGACCCGGCGCGACCGGGTGCGGCGCGAGGCCGACTTCTACGGCTCCATGGACGGCGCCATCCGCTTCACCCAGCGCGACGCGCTGGCCGCCGTGCTCATCACGGCCGTCAACATCGTCGCCGGCCTCATCATCGGGGTGGTCCAGCACCAGCTCGACCTGGCGACCGCCGCGCAGACCTACACCATCCTCACCGTCGGTGAGGGCCTCGTCACGGCGATTCCCGCGCTGCTGGTATCGATGTCGGGCGGTCTCATCACCACGCGCGCCGGCTCCGAGTCGAACCTGGGCGAGGAAGTGGCCGATCAGCTCTTCGCGCGGTCCAAGCCCATCGCCTTCGCCGCCGGCGTGCTGCTGCTGCTCGCGCTGATTCCCGGGCTCCCGAAGCTGGCGTTCGTGACGGTGGCGGCGTGCCTCGGCCTGGTCGCCTACGCCAACCGCCAGGCCGCCGAGGCCGAGGAGGCCTCACCCGCGGCGCCGGCTCCGCCGCCCGATGCCATCGACCACGCCGTCACCGTGGATGCGCTCGGCGTCGAAGTGGGCTACGCGCTGGTCGGGTTGGTGGACGAGAAGCAGGGCGGCACCCTGCTGTCGCGCGTGCGCGCCATCCGCCGGCAGATTGCCACCGAGACGGGCGTCGTGGTGCCGCCGGTGCACGTGGCCGACAACCTGCAGCTCGGGCCCCGCGCCTACTCGATTCTCGTGAAGGGCGTCGAGGTGGCGCGCGGCGAGCTGTTCGCCGATCGCCTGCTCGCTATCAACCCGGGTACGGCCGACATCGCACTCGAGGGCACGGCGACGCGTGAGCCTGCCTTCGGGCTGCCGGCCGTGTGGATCAACCAGGACCAGCGCGATCGCGCGTCGGCCGCGGGGTTCACGGTGGTCGACCCGACCACGGCGCTCTCCACACACCTCTCCGAGACCGTGCGCACCTTCCTGCCCGACCTGCTGACCCGGCAGCAGACCAAGGAACTGGTGGACCAGGTGGGCGAGTCCTCGCCGAAGCTCATCGAGGAGCTGGTACCGAAGATCGCCTCGATTGGCGACATCCAGAAGGTGCTGCGCCAACTGCTCCGCGAGCGCGTCCCCATTCGCGATCTCACGACGATTCTCGAGGCCATCGCCGACGCCATGCCCAGCAGCAAGGACGCCGACCAGGTGGCCGAAGCCGTGCGCGCTGCCATCGGCCGGGCCATCTGCCGGCCCTACCAGACCGAAAAGGGCGAGTTGCCGACGATTGCACTCTCGCCGTCGCTCGAAGAACGGCTGGTGTCGGCGATGGTCCGCACCGAGCAGGGTGTGGTCCTCGCCATCGACCCCGGCCAGGCGCAGCGGCTGGCCAGCCGCCTCGCCGAGATCATCGCCGGGGCAGTGGCACAACCTGTGCTTCTCTGCACCCCAGTGCTCCGCCCTCACATCTGGCGATTGTTCGCTCGCGTTCTCCCCCACCTCGGGGTCGTCTCGCACAACGAGGTGCCACCGCAGATTCACGTCGCGGCGATTGCCACGCTGGATTGATATGAAGGTCAAGAAATACCGCCAACCGACTGTGAGAGACGCGCTTCGCACCATCCGCGAGGATCTGGGCGCCGAGGCGCTCGTGGTCTCCACCGACATGGTCGCCGCCCGCGGCTGGCGCGGCTGGATCGGCCTGCGCGACGTGCAGGTCACCGCCGCCCTGCCCGCCGCGCCGGTATCCGGCCGGCCGGCCGTCGCCGAGGGTCGGTCCGCCGACACCCCCCTGTCGACGCGAGGGGGCCTGGTAGCCCGCCTGCTGGCCAGCGGTCTGGACCGCTCGATGGCCGAGCGCGTGGCGACCGCCGCCACCGACGCCGAATGCCGCGGCGCGTCGCTGCCCGAGCTCCGGACGCTGCTGGCCTCGCAGCTGGGCAAGCTCACCACCGGTGACGAGCCCTACGCGCGCGTCGAGGTGTTCATCGGCCCCCCGGGGGTCGGCAAGACCACGACCATTGCCAAGATCGCCGCGCAGGAGCGGGCCCGCCGGGGGCGCACGCTCGGCCTGGTCGGCGCCGACGCGTTCCGCGCGGGCGCGGTCGAGCAGTTACGCACCTACGCCAGCATCATCGGTGCACCGTTCCGCGTGGCGCGCAGCATCGAGGAACTCGACACGGCGCTCGAGAAGGGCCGCCACTCCCTGCTGGTGGACACGGCCGGGCGCTCGCCGAAGGATGGCGGGCTGCGCGACCTCCGGCGGCTGCTCGGCACGCGGCGCGGGGTGCGCACGCACCTGGTGATGGCCGCCGACACCAGCGCCACGACGGCGCGGCGATTGCTGGACGCGTATCACGACGCACGACCCGATCGGATTGTCATCTCGAAAGTGGATGAAGCCGAGACGGTGGCGCCGCTCCTGGCGGCGGTGGCAGACCGGGGAATTCCCGTGTCCTACCTCACCACCGGGCAGCGGGTGCCCGAGGACCTGGATCGCGCCACGCCGGCCGCGCTGGCCGGTGCGCTGCTGCGGGATGGAGAGTGGGGCTGGGCGGCGGCTTCGTGCTGACGTTGGCAAGTCCCCAGGCGAACGGAACGGAGACGGAGACGCTGGACATGCGCAGGATGCCACCGCCCCCAGGCGCGGATCTGGACACACGCGACAAGCTCGTGATGGAGCACGTCGGGCTGGTCAAGGCCATGGCCGGCCGGCTCGCCAACCGCCTGCCGTCGCAGGTGGAGGTGTCGGAGCTCATCAGCGTGGGCGTGCTCGGGCTCATCGACGCCGCGGGCCGCTTCAACCCGGCGCTGGGCGTCCCCTTCAGCGCCTTCGCGCGCCGGCGCATTCACGGCGCCATGCTCGACTCGCTCCGGGACCTCGACTGGGCCCCGCGCGCGCTGCGCAAGATGCGCCGCGACGTGGACGCCACGATGGCCCGCCTGCGCAGCACGCTGGGCCGCGAGCCCGAGTCGGCCGACATCGCCGCCGCGCTCAACGTCCCCGAGGCCGAGTACGACCGCATGCTCGACCAGCTGCGCGGTGCCGACCTGGCCACCATGCGCCAAGCGTCGCCCGACGGCGACGGGCCCGGCGCGCTCGAGGTGGCGGTGGACCCCGGCGAGGGGCCGCACCACACGCTCGAACGCCGGGAGCTGCGCGAGCACCTGGCGCGCGCCATCGTCCATCTGCCCGAGCGCGAGCGGCACATCCTCGCGCTCTACTACGAGGAAGAACTCACGCTCGCCGAGATTGGCGAGGTGATCGGCGTCGGCGAGTCGCGCGTCTCGCAGCTGCGCACCCAGGCGCTCGCGCGGCTCCGCTCGCTCCTCTCCGAAGCCTTGCAGCGCAAAGGGACGCACTAGCCATGGGCAAGATTCTCTCGCAGGACGAAATCGACGCCCTGCTCGCCGTCCCGGGCTCGGCCCCCCCGCGGCGCCCCAGGACGAGCGACGACAGCGGCGCCATCCGCTACAACTTCCGGCGGCCCGATCGCGTGTCGAAGGAGCAGATCCACTCGCTGCACTTCCTGCACGACCGCTTCGCGCGCAACGTATCGACCTCCCTATCGGCATACCTGCGGTCCATCACCGAGCTGTCGGTGGTCTCGGTCGAACAGTTCGCCTATTCCGAGTTCCTGATGTCGCTGGCCGACCCGACAGCCTTCTACGCGCTGTCGATTCCACCTCTCGACGAACTGGGCGCGCTCGAAATCAACCCGATCGTCGCCTTCGCGATGATCGACCGCATGCTGGGCGGCGCGGGGCGGGCCGTGGCGCCGCAGCGGGCCCTCACCGACATCGAGCAGAACGTCGCCGACTCGGTGGTGAAGATTCTCCTCGAATCGCTGTCCGAGACCTGGCGCCCCATCGTGGACGTCACCTTCGAGATTCGCGGACGGGAAACGCGCCCGCAGATGCTGCAGGTGGCGGCGCCCAACGAGACTGTCCTCATGGTCGCCTTCGACATGACGGTGGGCGATGCGCGCGGCATGGTCAACCTCTGCCTGCCGGCCACCATCGTCGAGACCACCGGCGGCCAGTTCGCGCAGGCCTGGAACCGCCAGCGGCGCGAGCCGACAGCCACCGAGCGCAAGTGGGTGCACGACCACCTGTCGCGGACGTTCATGTCGGTGAGCGCCTCGATCGAGTCGCGCCTGACGACCCGCGATCTGCTCGACATGAAGAACGGCGACATCGTGTCGCTCGGAATTCCTTCGCACCGGCTCGTGGACATCCACGTGGGCCGGACGCTGAAGTTCAAGGGCCGCATGGCCATCGACGACGGACGGGTCGGCGTACACATCGAAGAGCACTGTGACGGCGCGGCTGGAATGGGAGCGTGAGATGACGACACCGTTGACCGCGGCCGTGGTGGCCGAGGCCCTCCTGACCGAACTGACTGCGGCCGTGGACGCGGCCGTGGGCGGTGCCGTCGCCGCGCCGGCGGCCTCGCCGGCATCGGGCGACGGCTGGCGGCTTACCGGAGCGGTGGGCGGTGCGCGACGCGGCACCATCCGCGCCTGGTTCGACCTGGGGGGCGCCGAAACGCTCGCCCGCCGCATGACCGGCGCCGAGGCGCCCGAGCAGGCGACGATCACGGCGCTGCTGCGCGATCTGTGGGCGCAGGCAGGTGCGGCCCTCGGCGCCCGGCCCGAGTTCGCCGGTGTCACGCTGACGTTCGGCACGGCCGAGCCGACCGGGGCACCCGACAAGGCCCTCGTGTACGACCTGCGCGCCGGCGACGTGACGGCGTGCGTGGCCGTGTTGGCTGAGCTGGTCACGGCCGACGCCTGGGCGGGTCCCGAGAACCTCGACGTCGTGCTCGACATCGACCTGCCGCTCGTCGTGCGCTTCGCGCGGACGACCATGTCGATCCGGTCGCT
>Ga0073904_10000276_pt1 | contig 36103 bp, 36 predicted proteins | sample KloWWTrecipitate_FD_66668 | JGI IMG/M metagenome (GOLD analysis project Ga0073904, IMG submission 66668) | Active sludge microbial communities from Klosterneuburg, Austria, studying microevolution and ecology of nitrifiers - Klosterneuburg... | ecosystem: Engineered > WWTP > Aerobic digester >... | reverse complement strand
GCTTTGGCGGTGATGCAATCGAAGACGGTGCGCAGGTCCTGCCATCCGATACCCGGACCCACCGGCTCGCCGGTGGCACGGTCCCACACGATGGTGCTGGCCCGTTGGGCGGTGATGCCGACAGCCACGACCGGCCCACCTTCGGCCAGCGCTGCGTGGGCGACCTCTAGGACTGCTGCAGCCATGCCGACCGCGTCGAACTCGACCATTCCAGGAAAGGGTGAGTTTGGCGGAAAGGCGCGGTAGTGCAACGCAGTGACGTCACCATCGGGCCGCATGACAGCTGCCCGCAGACCCGACGTACCGACATCGACGACGAGCACACTCATAGGTAACCCCCATCACCTGGTTGTTCGATGTCTCCGTTCGACTCGAGCGCCTGGCTCTGAGGAGCCGAGCGTTCGGTGGTCGGTATCAGCCCCCGCTTGCGGAGGGCGCTACCCAACCCGCCGCCCACCAGCCCGGCGGTCAGAACCACGGTGAACGTGAAGAACACTGCCAGCCAACTGACGGACCCACCGCGAAGCAGTTTGACGATGATGAAGACCGATTGGGCAGCAATGTACGTGCCGCCGGCGCAGACCAAGCCGTGAAGGAGCGGGAAGCCGGTGCGTTGCACCCATGCAGCGATGCCGGCACCGAGGGCGAAGCCGCCGAGTGCGGCCAACCACAACACCGACACCCACGGAGACTTTGGCTCGTGATCCGCCATCAGCCGCGAGCCGATGGAGAACGGCACCGCAAAGACGAGTGAGACCCATGCCCCCTGTTTCAGCGCGGCGCGATCGAGTGTGGTCATGGCCAGTCCACCGTACCGAACGAAGTCGCCAGGCCCATCTTGCCGGGGTTCATGATGCCCATGGGGTCCATTGCGGACTTCAGCGTCTGCAGGACCGGTAGCGCGCTACCCAGTGCTTGAGGAACGAAACGAGCCCGGTTGAGGCCTACCCCGTGATGGTGCGACAGGTTGCCGCCGTGAGCGAGCACAGCTCGCTGACCGGCATCCCACAGTGCGATGTATGTGGCCTCCACCTCGTCGGGCGGGGGAGTGGCGGCGAATGTGAAGTACAGGCACGCACCATCGAGGTAGCTGTGCGACAGGTGACACGTTGCAGCCCGCGCGTGAGGTACGGCCATCATTGCGAGCGGCACCTCGCGGAAGATGTCGGCAAGCGCTGCCCACGGCGCGGCGATCTCCAGCGTGTCGACCACGAAGCCCTTGCGGGTCAGTGCCTGCAACGCGCTGGTGTCGTTGCGGTGATGCATCCACTTCTCGACCAGGTCGACCGACAGCGATGTGGCCCCGGCACACTCCTGCTCGACGATCGACATCGTCGCTCCGATCAGACCTTCATCGCCCTCGTCGAGCACCAACAACACGTTGTAGCTGCCGTCGCCGCCCTGGCCCCGTTGGCTCTCGGCGGTGTCGTACAGGCGCAGTACCGCCGGTGTAGCCCCACGTCGCAGAATGCGCCGGCAGGCCTCCAACCCGTCCGCGAAGGTATCGAACGCAAACGCTGCGCGGCGTTCGGCGGGTGGCACTGGGTGCGCCTTGAGCCACACACGTGTGACCACGCCGAGTGTGCCCTCACTGCCGATGAACAACTGCGACAGATCGGGGCCTTGCGCGCCGGCCGGGAAACCGCCCGTACGGGCGACGGTGCCATCGGCCAGCACGACCTCGAGGCCGACCACCATCTGTTCGATCTTGCCGTAGCGGGTGCTGTACTGACCGGCTCCGCGACACGCCACCCAGCCGCCGACAGTCGCGATGTCGAAGCTCTGCGGGAAGTGCCCGATCGTGAGGCCGTGCGCAGAACGCAGCTCGTCCTCCAAGTCGGGGCCGAAGGTACCGGGCAGCACCTCCACGATGCCGGAGATGACGTCCACCGAGACGATGCCCTGCATCGCCGTCAGGTCCAACAGCACGCCACCGAACACGGGAATGCTTGCGCCGAGCACGCCGCTGCGACCACCGGCCGGAGTGACCGGGACACCCGCGCCGTTGCACAGCGCGAGGACCGCCGAGACCTGGGCGGTGTCCGCCGGGCGGGCCACGACTGCGGCTCGCTGCAACACCTGGCCGGCGAGCGACCAGTGCATGGCCAGCGGCCACCAGTCGCGGCTGGCCTCGGCAACCGCCGCTACCTCGGTGATGGTGGAGCAGGCGTCGCCGAGCGATGCGAGAAATCCATCGGGCAACTCAGCAGCCGCGGGGCACCGGGTGGCGGTGCCGTTGAGTTCGATGGGTGAAGTGGGTTCGGTCATAACGGCGCAGCCTCCGTAGCGGCGCGTACTTCGGCGGCGCACTGGTCGGCGAAGTAGGCGAGCTGTCGGGTGGTCTCGTCGGTGTCCCAGCCGAGTTCGAGGGCCAGCAGAGCCGCGACCGCCGGTGCTGCGGCGAGTGTTGCGGCACGGTGGTGCAGGCGGGCACGAGTGCGACGGGTGAGTACGTCGTCGAGCGTGAGGGCCATCTCGTGGCGCGCGGCGTAGACGGCTTCGGCGCGCAGATACGGCATTCCGGCAACGAGTGGCTCACGCAATGATGCGTCAGTGGCGACGAGTGCATAAATGTCGGACGCCAGTGAGCCGTAGCGGCCGGCGAGGTGGGCAGCCGGCGTTCTGGCCGGATGCGCCTGACTGCCCGTGCTGCCGAGTAGCGGCAACCGCTTGGTGCGACAGCGAGCGCCGATGCCGAGTTGCTTCGCCACCGCGTCGACCGTGTCCTGAGCCATCTCGCGATAGGTCGTGAGCTTGCCGCCGGTGATGCTGATCACCCCGCTGTCGCTGGTGTGCAATGCGTGGTGGCGCGATAGGTCGGCTGTGCGGCCCGACGATGCGGCCTTCACCAGCGGTCGCAGGCCCGCCCAGACCCCCGTGATGTCGGCTTCCGTGACACCGGTGGTGACGCACGAGTTGAGCGCGCGCAGGACGTACGCGATGTCCTCGACGGTGCACTGTGGGTCGTCGAGCGAGCCGTCGTAATCGGTGTCGGTGGTGCCGACGTAGGCATGTTGAAAGGTGCCGTCGGGAAGTGGGCCCCATGGGATCACGAACAGGCTGCGCTTGTCCTTGGGTACCGGGATGACGACAGCGATGTCGTTACGTACCTTGTCCCACGGCACCACGATGTGCACACCCTTGGCCGGTCGGATCGTGTCAGGGTGCGTGCCTTCGTCGAGCGCTCGCACGTCGTCGGCCCACACGCCCGCGGCGTTCACGATCGACCTCGCGTCCACCGTGAAGCGGTGTCCATCGGCCTCGACCACGGCACCGCTCGAACGACCGTCGGCACCCTTCACGACCTCGACGACCCCACAGCGGTTTGCGGTCACAGCGCCGTGCTGGGCTGCGGTGCGAGCGATGGTCAGCACCACACGAGCGTCATCGGCAGCGGCGTCGTAGTACAGGTAGCCGGCAGCGAGCCGCTCGCGAGGCATGGTGGGTAGGTGGGCGAACGCTGCGTCGGCGCGTAGGCGCTTGTGGAACTTGCCGATCCGCCAACCGCCGGCGACGTCGTACATCCACATCATCGAGCCCATCGCCCGCGCGATCTTGCGCGACACCACGCCGTCCTTGGTGAGGATGGGGATCATGAACGGCATCACGCCGACCAGGTGTGAGGCGTTGCGGTGCAAACGGTGGCGTTCGCGCAATGCTTCCTTCACCAGGCGTGGGTCGTCCTTCAGGTAACGCAGCCCGCCGTGCACGAGCTTGCTGCTCTTCGACGAGGTGCCACTGGCCCAGTCGTCGCGCTCGATGAGCGCCGTACGCAACCCGCGACTGGCAGCGTCGAGTGCAACGCCCGCACCCGTGATGCCGCCTCCGATGACGAGCACATCGAAGGTCTCTGTCTCCAGCCGCTGCAGCATTTCATCGCGGCGAAACGGCGTGGCAGACATCGCTGCGAATCCTAGCCAGCAGCAAATCCGGATGCCATGAGCCGGGTGAGAGTGGCGCGTTCATCCGCGCCGGCTTGTTCGCACGATTTGCAAATACACATCGAATGCGGATAGCATACTCCCATGCGTGCCCCGGCCGAGCTCAACACTGCATTCCGAGCACAGGGGCTCAAGGTCACGCCCCAGCGTCAGCTGTTGTTCCGGCTGTTGCACGGCAACATGACTCACCCCACCGCGGAAGCGCTCTACGCAGTTGCCGTCGAGCAGATGCCGGGCATCTCGCTGCGCACCGTGTACCAAACGCTCAACGATCTCGCCGCCATGGGTGAACTGCAGGTCGTGCAGGCGGCCGGCGGCTCCACCCGTTTCGACCCCAACGTCGAGCCCCACCATCACGCACGTTGTGATGCCTGTGGTTCGCTGTCCGATGTCTACGTGCACCGCCTCGATGAGCTGCAGATCGTCGGCTTTGACGGCTTCGCACCCGAACGCGCGAACATTGTGTTCAGCGGGCTGTGTGGTGCCTGCCAACCATCCCCAGCCAACTCAACAACATCTCCAACCAACTCAACAAAGGAGCAATCATGAGCCTCAACGGCACAAAGACACATGAGAACCTGAAGGAGGCCTTCGCCGGCGAGAGCCAGGCGAACCGCCGTTACCTGTGGTTCGCGCAGAAGGCCGATGTCGAGGGCTACCCCGACGCAGCGATGCTGTTCCGCAGCGTTGCCGAGGGCGAGACCGGCCACGCGCACGGCCACCTCGACTACCTGGCCCAAGTGGGCGACCCGGCAACGGGAGAGCCCATCGGCGACACCGAGGACAACTTCAAGTCGGCAGTCGCCGGCGAGACCTACGAGTACACCCAGATGTACCCCGGCTTCTCGAAGACCGCCCGTGAAGAGGGCTTCACCGAGATCGCCGATTGGTTCGAGACCCTCGCCCGCGCCGAGAAGAGCCACGCTGGTCGCTTCGCGCAGGGTCTGGAAGCCCTGTAGCACCGACGATTGTTGACACGTGCGGGGCATGAGTGCCCCGCACGTGTCGGCAGATTTTCGTACACGACATGAATGCGGAGCCCCTGCGATGACCACGATCTACGACCCGAAGCATCCTCTTTACAACGATGAGGCAGATCTCCGAACCGAGATGACTCGTGTGTTCGACATCTGCCATGGCTGTCGCTTGTGCTTCAAGTTCTGCACGTCGTTCCCGACGTTGTTCGAGATGATCGACCAGCACGAGGACCAAGATGCCGGTCGGCTGACGCCGGCTCAGCAGGATCAGGTCGTCGACGAGTGCTTCCAGTGCAAGCTCTGCTACGTCAATTGCCCGTACATCCCCGAACTGCACGAATGGGCAATCGACTTTCCGAGACTGATGCTGCGCACCGATGCGATGCGTCATGCCAACCACCAGGTGTCGCTGAGAGAGCGGGCTACCGACACGGTCATGGGCCACACCGACCTTCTGGGCAAGGCCGCCACCATTGCGGCGCCGCTCGCCAACAAGATGCTTGCGGCCAAGCCGGGCGGTGTGGTGCGCAAGGCCATCGAGGTCGCCACCGGTGTGTCATCGGTGCGATTGCTGCCGCCCTACGCTCGCCAGCGTTTCAGTACCTGGTTCAAGAAGCGCCCGAAGGTGCGCATCGCCAAGCGCCAGGGCCGTGTTGCCATCTTCCCCACGTGTTTGATCGAATACCAGCAGCCGCAGATCGGCCACGACCTGGTGAAGGTGTACGAGCGCAACGGCGTCGAATGCTCACTGACCGAGGGGGCTAGCTGCTGTGGTGCGCCGTGGTTGCACAGTGGGGACGTGAAGGAGTTCACGAAGGTCGCCGAGAAGAACGTCACGGCGCTGGCGAACGCGGTCCGCAAGGGCCACGACATCGTGGTGGCGCAGCCCACGTGCGGCTACGTCCTCAAAAAGGACTACATCGACTACGTGGGGGGCGCAGATGCCGAACTCGTGGCCGAACACACCTTCGACGCAGCCGAGTACCTCGTACGGCTCCACAAGGCCGAAGGCACCTCGCTCGACACCGACTTTTCCGGCTTCGTGCCTGCCACGATCACGTATCACACCCCGTGCCACCTCAAGGCGCAGAACATCGGCCTCAAGAGCCGTGACCTGATGAAGCTCACCGGGGCCAAGGTGAAGCTCGTACAACAGTGCAGCGGCATCGACGGCATGTGGGGCCTGCGGGCAGTGAATACCGACATCAGCGTTCCGATCGCGGGCAAGCTGGCCGACGAGATACGCCGTGCCGACGGCGACATCGTTGCCGGCGACTGCCATCTTGCCAACACAGCCATCACCGAACAGACCGGCGAGGTGCCACAACATCCGCTGCAAGTGTTTGCCCGTGCCTATGGCATATCCGAGGAAGGTGAGGTATGACCAGTTCACGCAAGCTCACGCTGAACGACATCGCCGACGCACGCGCCTACGAGCGCGAGCGAGAGCACCTCCGCGCCGAGGTGCTGGAGCTCAAGCAGCGTCGTCGTGTCTCGCTGGGCACCGTGGTCACGGTGATGTTCGAGAACCGCGCGACTATGCGATACCAGATTCAGGAAATGGCTCGCGTCGAGCGGACGTTCACCGACGAAGCCATCATGGAAGAGCTGGCCGTCTACAACCCGATGATCCCCGTTCCAGGCCAACTGTGCGCCACGTTGTTCATCGAACTGACCTCTGACGAGCAGTTGCGTGAGTGGCTGAGCAAGCTGGTCGGCGTCGAGCAGTCAGTTGTTTTTCGGCTTCCCAACGGCGACTCGGTGCGATGCGTGGTCGACCCGCAGCATGCCTCGCAGCTCACGCGAGAGCATGTGACTGCGGCTGTTCACTACATCACCTTCGAATTCACCGAAGCACAGGTCGCGGCATTCACCGATGGTGTCGTGCTGGCAATCGACCATCCGGAATATCTGGAGGCTGTACAACTGCTGCCCTCCACGATCGCTGAGCTTCGCGCCGACCTGTTGCCATAGCCGCGGTACAAATCGCGCAAAAAAGATACAAAAAGGGTCTAGCGCCAGAGTGCCCGCTGAACATAGATTCAGGGCTGCCGGGCGAGGGTCCACCTCGCCAGTCAGTGACAGTGGGGGCATTTCAGTGTCGGCCAAAGAGATTGTGTGGCGTCAGCTAGGAGCATGCCGGGGTTTGGAGCCCAGCGTCTTCTACCCGGACGACGACGACGAAGCGATTGAGGCAAAGGCTGTGTGCGCCGACTGCGGTGTTCGCGTTGCCTGCTTGGAGTACTCCTTGCAAGTTCGCGAGAAGGCCGGTGTATGGGGTGGCGCCACTGAACGCGAGCGTCGGCGGATGATCCGCCAGCGGCGTCGCACCGCGTAGCGACCTCACTAGCCTCAAGGCCCATGAGTCAGATTGACGAACTTGGCGGCTGGCCCGCGCTCTTGACCGAGCTGCTCGATAAGCGGGATCTGCCCGCAGTGCACGCCCGGGCTGCGATGGCCACCATCTTGGCGGGTGAGGCGACTGCCGCGCAGATGATTGGCTTCGTCGTGGCGCTGAAGGCCAAGGGTGAGTCCCCCGAAGAGATCTCAGGCCTGCTCGACGCAGTGCTGGAGGCTGCCACCCTGGTGCCATTGTCGCCAGCGCTGCAGGCGTCGGCCGTCGACATCGTCGGCACCGGCGGAGACCGTAGCCACAGCATCAACGTCAGCACGATGGCCGCCATCGTCACCGCCGGGGCTGGTGTGCCCGTGTGCAAGCACGGTGCTCGTGCGGCGAGCTCGCAGTGTGGCACGGCCGACGTGCTCGAGGAACTGGGCGTGGCCATCGAGCTGTCGCCCCAGGGTGTGGTGCGCTGTGTCGAAGCGGCCGGCATCGGCTTTTGCCTGGCCCCTCGGTATCACCCGGCCTTTCGCTTCGCCGCGCCGAGCCGCCGCGAGATCGGTATTCCCACCGTGTTCAACATGCTGGGGCCGATGGCCAACCCGGGGCGCGTGAAGCGCCAGCTGATCGGCGTCGCCAACCCAGGTGTCGCCGAACGAATGCTGGCGTCGCTGCGCCTTCACGGTTCGCATCGGGCGTGGGTCGTCCACGGCAATGGTCTCGACGAACTGACCACCACGGGCACGTCCACCGTGCTGGCGTTGGACGACGACACGGTGCGCAGTTTCACGGTCGACCCGGTGGCGCTCGGGCTCGCGCCAGCAATCGCAGACGAGCTCGTCGGTGGCAGCCCAGCCGTCAATGCCGAGGTCGTTCGACGCGTGATGGGTGGCCAGCACGGCGCGCACCGCAACATCGTGGTGCTCAACGCCGCTGCCGCGCTGGTTGTCGCAGGCGTTGCCGAGTCCATCGAGGCCGGCTTGGTGGTCGCCTGCGATGCGATCGACAGCGGTGCTGCCGCAGCGGCATTGGCTCGTTTCGTCGAGGTCTCCCAAGAGGCCGCTGAGGAGTTCGGTCACTGATGATCGTGCGAGTGCCGGCATCGTCGGCAAACTTGGGTCCAGGTTTCGACGCCTTGGGCATGGCGCTCTCGCTGCACGCCGAGGTAGGAGCATGCGAGCCGTGGCCTGGTGCGTCGCTTGCCGACGAACACCACCCGGCCACCGTCGCCTTTCGATCACACGGCGGGGATGGACCGCTGTCGGTCCGCTCCCCGATTCCCGCCGGTCGGGGAATGGGGTTCAGCGGTGCCGTGCGTGTCGGTGGGCTCGTCGCTGCTCACGCGCAACGTCACGGCGACGCCCACGACGTCTTGCAGGCCGCGCTGCCCGAACTGCTGCGTCTGGCGACCACTCTGGAAGGGCACGCCGACAACGTTGCGGCCTCGCTCTACGGCGGCATCGTTGCGACGGCAGGCGGTCACGCTGTCCGGGTGCCGATGTCATTCGATCCAGCGATGGTGATGTGGGTGCCGTCCTTCGTGACGTCCACCGATGAGTCGCGAGGAAAGCTGAAGCCGGAATTGCCGATGGCCGACGTGGTGTTCAACATCGGGCGTACCGCGCTGCTTGTGGCGGCATTGGCGGCCGGCGAGGTCGACGTGCTTCGTTGCGCAACTGAGGACCGCGTTCATCAAGACGTTCGTCTGGTGGGGGCAGCGCCGTCGAGGAACGCGCTGGAGATGGCGCTGGCTGGTGGAGCCTGGGCCGCGTGGCTCAGCGGGTCCGGCCCAACCGTGGCCGCCATGTGCGCAGTCGATGACGCTGAGGCCTTGGCCGCCGCGCTGCCCGATGATGGCCACACTAAGATCCTGCGCATCGACCACGCCGGCGTCGTCATCGAAGCCGCCTGACCAACCATTTGTGCACACCGAACTGCCGCGGTGGCTGGACATCTCGCGCATCATGGGGCATCGTTGTCGACGAGAGATCGAGGAGGCCGACATGACGGTTTGTCGAATGTGCGGGGTCAACTTCCGTGAGGGTGACGAAGTGGTGGTCGTCGACGATCACACGTTCCATGTCGACTGCGCCGAGCCGCTCAAGACAGAGACTCCTCGCCAGGTTGGTTTGTGGGCGGCAATGGGGTCGCGGGGACAGATGGCGATGGGTGCCGTCCAGCGCGACACTCCCACCTGACGTGCGTTGTCACGCGGCGCCGGCCAGCCGGGTGACCTCGCGTACCGGGGTGGTGGGCCAGGCCCATTCGCCGCTGCACCACAGCAGTCGCGCGTGGAAGCTGGCGCGGTCGATGGCTCGCGCGAGGCACAGCACCTCGTCGGCAGCATTGCGGGGCAGCGGCAGCGGAAACTCGGGCGACTCCGGCGGTGCCAGCTCGAGCCCTGTGGGCAGCTGGTCGAGCTGGCGGGCGCTCTGCAGCAGGCCGTCACGTATGTGCAGCACCGTGTCGTGCAGCTGCACACCAACATCGCCAGCGGCGCGCAGCTGATCGAACAGGCGTTGACGGGTGATGGCCGTGGCGAACGCGTTGGCTCTATCGCGCATGGTGGCGGCTTCCTCGTAGCGACGTTCGCCTGCCAGAGCAGCGACCTTCGACCACAGCGGGTCGAGTACCAACTGCGGTGACGTGGAGAACGACGCCATCACCTGTGTGACGACCCGCCAATAGGTTGCTTCATCGGCGGTGCCGCTGCACGGGCACATCGCAACACCGAGGCGGGCGCCCGTACACGGAGTGGCATCGACAACGGGCTTGAAGTTGCGCCCCATGCGAGTGGTGCATCGGCGAATGGGTAGGGCCGACTGCACCGCTTCGATGACTGTCGTTGCCGTCGCTCGCGAGCTGAGCGGGCCGATGTGCACTCCACTGGCTGCCGGCTCGTTGGTGACCACCAATCGTGGCCATGCCTCGTCGGTGGTGAGGCGCACGTAGCAATACTTCTGCCAGGTGGTGCCCACCCGGTTGTAGCGCGGGTTCAGCCGGTGCAGGTAGCGCAGTTCGAGGACCTCAGCACTGACCGGGTCGGTGGTGACGGTGTGCGCCAACCGTTGGGTCTCGCGCAGCATGGGCCCGATCTTGCGGCGGTCATCGCTGCCGAAGTAGCTGCGCACCCGCTGGCGCAGATTGGTGGCCTTGCCGACGTAGAGCACCTCGTCGTTGGCGCCCAGGAAGCGGTAGACGCCGGGGGAGCGCGGCAGATGATGCGTGAGCTTCAGCTTGCCCGCTTGAGGGTGCCCGCCCATCTTGGGCAACATGACCAGATCGTCGAGCCCCAACACCCCCAGACCGGCCGCGCGTTCCAGCAGCAGGTGCAACAGATCTGTGGTTGCCAGCGCATCGTCGAGTGCGCGATGGCTGGGCCGATGATCAAGACGGAATCGGCTGGCCAGCGTGCCCAACTTGCAGTCCGGCACTTCGTCGCGCACGAGGCGGCGGGCGAGGGGCAGCGTGTCGATGACGGTGTTGCGGAATGCAGGTCGGTCACTACGCAGTAACGCCGCGTTGATGAAGCCCATGTCGAAGCTGACGTTGTGACCCACGATCACCGAGTCACCGATGAACTCCTGCAGCGTGGGCAGCACGGTCTCCACCCGTGGGGCGTTCGCGACCATCGAATGCGTGATGCCAGTGAGAACGGTGACGATGGGCGCAATGGCGCGACCTGGATTGATGAGCGTGGCCATCGTGCCCAGGCACTCGCCGCGGCGCACTTTGACGACACCGATCTCGGTCATCATGTCGCCGCCACGGTCGCTGCCGGTGGTCTCGATGTCGAGCACACAGAATGTGACGTCGGACAGTGGCGTTCCGAGGTCGTCGAACGAGCGCTGCACGGATGCCAGTTGACCACGAACACTCGTTCGGTGTCAAGAACGGGTGTTCGGTCCGTCGGGTGCCGGGTATCGGTAGCCTGTGAGACGTGCCGTCCGAGACCAGCCCCGATGTCGGCGCGGACTCGGTGATTGCTCCGCTCAGCGACAGTTCACTGCAGTCGGCACTCGAATTCGCTGTCGGCATCGCTGCGGCGGGTTCCAAGATTCGTCCGCCGCTGCCGTTTCCGAAGGGTCTCAAGCCGTACCTTCGTTTCCAGCGCCTGCCTCCGACCGCGTTGGCGAAGGTACGCGAGGCCGTGGAAGCTGACAGTGTCTTCCTGGGTCGGCTCGGCTCTGTGGCCACCGATGAGCTGCTCGACGAAGTGGGAATGCTGTGGTTGGCGCGCCCTGACGGTTGGCAGGTAACTGCGGCTGAGATCGTGGCGAAAGCGACGAACGCACCGCTGGACGATGCGGCCGAACTGCGTCGCGAGCAACGTCGCCGCGACGCGGCAGAGGCCTCAGCGATTCGTTCGCGGCTGGAGGTTGCCGCTGTGCGCGAACAACTGGAGGCCGAGCGTTCGGCCCGCACCGCTGCCGATGTCGAACTGGCTGAGGCACGCGAGGAGCTGGCGGCGCTACGTCGACGCGAGGCAGAGCTGCAGCGAGGGGTGAAGAAGCGCGCTCGCGGTGCCGACTCGGCTGCGGCCCTGGCTGGTTCCATCGAGGCGGAACTTGCCGCGGCCCGTGCAGAACTGCAGGCAGTGGTCGCCGCCCGCGACGCGGCATTGGCCGATCGCGTTGCGGTGCACGGCGAGCCGGTGGGCGACATCGAGCGCGTCCGGGCGCTGCTGACCGAAGCGTTGGCGCTCACCCGCGGCCCATCGGCCTCGACGCGTCGGCGGCGCCGCAACCCGATCGCTCTGCCAGGCGGTGTCTACGGGAACAGCGAGGCTGCCGGCGAACATTTGCTACGAACCGCCGACGTGGTGATCCTGGTCGATGGATACAACGTCGCCAAGCTGGGCTGGCCTGCGCTCTCGCTGGACCGTCAGCGTGAGGTCTGCATCGAGGCGGCCGAAAACCTTGCGCGACGCTGGGGTTGTCTCATCCACATCGTCTTCGATGGGGCATCGGTGGTCGGCGCGGCATCACGAGTGCGCCGCTTGGTCCGCGTCAGCTTCTCGCCAGAGGGCGTCATCGCCGATGACGTGTTGCGCGCAGAAGTCGCCGCGCTCGATCTGGACCGACCGGTCGTTGTTGTCACCAACGACAAGGCGGTCATCGCCGATGTTCGTGCGGCAGGGGCCAACATCGTTGCCAGCGACACGTTCCTCGCCCTTGCCCGGCGCTAGTCCTCGATGACGTCGAGACCCTGCTCGCGGAGTCGGGCCAGGTTGTCCAGCATCCGGCCCAGCACCTCCGGGGCATGCCCCTGCCAGGAGTGCAGCTCCCCGACGATCTGCAATGGTTGGCGAGTCCGGTAGGACTGCGTGATGTTGCCGGGGAACTTCTTGTTCGTCACGTTGGGGTCGTCCTCGAACGGGCCTGTGGGCTCGACGATGTAGATGTGCCCCCGCCCCTCGGTGCCGCTCAGCGCGCACGACAGCTCTGCACCCCAGACTGCGGTTTCCACCAGCGCAGCGAAGTAGACGTTGTTGGAGATGCGACCCTCCTGGAAGTTGGAGCCTCGGCCCGCAACGAGGTGATCGCCGATCTCGAAGGCGAATCGCGTCCCGTGGTAGAACGGACCCTTGATGTGCTCGCATGAGTCGAAGGTGACCGGCACGTACGGAGCAGCGGCTGTTGGTCGTTCATCCGAGTGGTTCTGGGTGGTCAATGCCTGCTCCGTTCACTTGTGTGCGCATCGTGGTACCCGGGGCGAGGTGCCGTTCGCTCGGCCGTAGGTCCAGGGCTCAAGGTATCACTGTTACACCCTTCGTTCATGATGCGGGGCATGTCCCACTTCGTCATCTCCTGCGACACCTGCGTCATGAGCGGCACTGCCACCTGCGCTGATTGCGTGGTCACTCATCTGCTCGCGCCGGCGCGGCGCGAGCGGGTCGAGTTCGACGCTGCCGAAATGCGGGCGGTGCAGTTGCTCGCTGCTGCCGGCCTCGTGCCTACGCTTCGTCATCGTGAGGCGTGCTAGTCGAGTACCCACCATTCGTCCTGTTGTGGACGCTGAGTACCTGGCGGAGCTGGCTGCGCTGACCGAACCGTTCGGCATCACCCACACCGGGGTGGCGTCGGCGGCTGTACTCGATCGCGCTCGCAACGCCATCGATCATCGGCTCTCCAACGATCTCACCGACGGCATGCAGTTCACGTTCCGTAACCCCGCCAGATCCACTGACCCCAGCCGCGCGGTAGCAGGTGCGCAATCGCTCTTCGTCGCTGCCCGTCCCTACTTCCTGGAAGAGCCCGAGCGACCCGAGCAGCTGAGCGGGCGGATCGCTCGCTACGCCTGGGTCGATCACTACGCCCCGCTGCGCGACGCATTGTGGTCGGTCGCCAAGCGACTGCGTGCTGATGGCTTTGCGGCGGTCCCGTTCGTGGACGACAACAGCATCGTGGACCGCGAGGTGGCCTATCAGGCTGGCATTGGTTGGTTCGGAAAGAACGCCAACCTGTTGATACCCGGTGCCGGCAGCTGGTTCGTACTGGGCTGTGTCGTCACCACCGCGCCATTGCCGGTCAACGAAACCGCCGTGCAGGACGGCTGCGGTGCATGCCGGCGCTGCCTCGACGCCTGCCCGACCGGCGCGATCCTCGAGGCGGGTGTCATTGATGCCGGCCGTTGTCTTGCATGGGTGCTGCAGAAGCCGGGCATCATTCCTCGCGACATGCGCGCTGCCGTGGGCAATCGGCTGTACGGCTGCGATGACTGCCAGGACGCATGCCCGCCAACCGTGCGCTTCGGTCATCGCACGCCCGCCCCGGCGGCCGAATCGGTGAGGGCGTGGCTCCCGATACTGAAGTTGTTGACCGCCGATGACTCCGACGTGATCGAGCAATGGGGGCGTTGGTACCTGGCAGACCGAGACCCGCGGTGGATTCGGCGCAATGCACTGGTGGTGCTGGGCAACGTGGGTGACCCTGACGATGGAGCCACCCGCGGTGTGGTCTGCGACTACCTTGCACACGAAGATCCGCTGCTGCGCGTCCACGCCGTGTGGGCGGCACGCCAGCTGGGTCTCCACCATCTGATGCCCGCCACCGACCCCCACCCCGACGTCCAACTGGAACTGCAGGCCGCTCCGTGAAGCACCTGCTTGTCACCAACGACTTCCCGCCCAAGATCGGTGGAATCCAATCGCTGCTCTGGGAGTGGTGGCGGCGCCTGCCGCCCGAGTCGTTCGCCGTTCTCACCAGCCCGTATGAGGGAACTGAGGCGTTCGATGCCGCCCAGCCGTTTCACATCGAGCGCACCCGTGAGCCGGTGTTGCTACCCCACCCGTGGATGGTGCAGCGCATCAACAAGATGGCTCGCGACGTTGGGGCGGATCTGATCGTGCTCGACCCAGCCCTGCCGCTGGGGCTCGTTGGCCCCTCACTCGACCTGCCGTACGACGTGGTCCTGCATGGGGCAGAAGTGACCGTGCCTGGTCGCCTTCCGCTGACCAAGCAGACACTGGGTTACGTGTTGCGCCGCGCTCGGCACATTGTCGCGGCGGGTGGCTACCCCGCCGCCGAGGCCGAGCATGCAGCAGGTCGATCGCTGCCCATCACCATCGTCCCGCCTGGCGTCGACACCGAACGGTTCCATCCGCTGACGGACCTCGAGCGAAGCCAGGCACGCGCCGATTTTGGTATCGACGACGATGCTGAGCTGGTGGTCAGCGTCAGCCGGCTGGTTCCCCGCAAAGGCTTCGACACTGCCATCCGCGCCGTGGCCAGGCTGCGGAGTTCGCGACCCAAGTTGCAACTGGTGATCGCTGGGGCAGGACGCGACGAGGATCGGCTGCGGCAGCTCGCCACGTCACTGCAGGCTCCCGTTCGCTTCCTGGGTCGGGTCAGCAACGACGACCTTCCTCGCCTCTTCGGATGCGCAGACGTGTACGCGATGCTCTGCCGCAATCGATGGGGTGGGCTCGAGCAGGAGGGTTTCGGCATCGTGTTCTTGGAGGCGGCGGCCTGCGGTGTGCCACAGATTGCCGGTGATTCCGGCGGCGCTGCCGAGGCTGTCGACGACGAAGTGAGTGGGCTGGTCGTTCGTGAGCCCGAGGATCCGAGGGTGGTGGCCGCAGCGATCGAACGGCTTCTGGATGATCCGGCGCAGGCGCGAGCGATGGGTGCAGCCGGCCGAGTGCGCGCCGTGCAGGAGTTCTCCTACGATGTTTTGGCACAGCGTCTGGGGGCCTCCCTCGGTGTCCTGGCAGACTGAACCTGTGACGTCTCGTTTGGTTCGCTTCAATATTGCCGGCACGGCGTTGTTCCTCGTCGCGCTCGCCGTCGCGATCCCGTTCCGAAGTGCTCGTCCGGGGCAGGTCGTCATCGTGGTCGTGTCGCTCGCGTTGTTCGCCGTGGGCATCGCCACATCGCTGTGGGCGTACTCCTCTGCGCTCGAGCGTTCGCGCAGCGAGGAGGTCGGCGTCGCCAATCTGTTTCTCCTCAGCGGCGGCACCGCCCCGAAACCAGTGAAGCGAGCCATGACAGTGGCACTTTCTGTGCAAGTGGTGGCTGCACTCGTTGGTGCCAGCGTGGGCGTTGCGGGCCTGCAGCAGAACCAACTCAACGCACTCGCGTTCGGGGTACTCGTGCCGATGTTCGGCATTGGTATGAACGGCGCATGGGCGGCGAGGTACGGTTCCTATGGGCCGCGGGTCAATCCGGCGGCAAAACCTTCCAACCGTAAGATCGGGTAAACATCTCCATGGCTGATACGGCTTCTCAAACCATCATCATTGCCGCCGCTCCCGAGCGCGTCTGGTCGATCGCGGTGGACCTCGAGCGGTACCCCGAATGGGCGAAAGACGTCAAGGATGTCGTCGTTCGCAAGCGCGACGAGCAGGGCCGTCCAGAGGAAGTCGAGTTCCGCACGTCTGCGCTGGGCCGCAGTACGCACTACACCCTGGCGTACGACTACTCCCAGGCGCCCAACGTGTTGGCGTGGCGAATGCTGCGCGGCGACATCATGCGCACCATCGATGGCGCCTACCAGTTCGCATCCGCGCCCGACGGCGGCACCGAGGTGCGTTACGACCTGGCCATCGAGTTGGTCGTTCCCCTTCCCGGTTTCGTGAAGCGGCGCGCCGAGGTTCGGATTCTCAACACCGTGCGCGAGTTGAAGATCCGCGCCGAAGCATGACGGCGGCGGGTCGACGCCTTGGCATCGACGTCGGTGGTACCAAGTGTCTCGGTGTGATTCTCGACGACGCGGGCGAGATGATCGAGGAGCAGCGATGCCCGACGCCCAAGGGGCCCGAGGCGATCATTGCGACGCTGGCAGAACTGGCGCGGTCGATGGGTCCGTGGGATTCGATCGGCATCGGTGTGCCAGGGTTGGTGACGCGCAGTGGCGTGCTGCGTGCGGCCCCGAACCTGGTCGACATCACGAACTTCGAGGTCGGGAGGTTGCTCGGTGTCGAGCTGGGCGCCACCGTGTTCGTCGACAACGACGGTACGTGTGCGGCCGCTGCGGAGTGGAAGACCGGTGCCGCACGTGGAGTGGACGACTTCGTGATGGTGACGCTCGGAACGGGCATCGGCGGCGGGGTGATCGCCGGCGGCGCGCTGATTCGTGGTGCCAACGGATTCACCGGCGAGATCGGGCACATGGTTGTCGACCCTGATGGTCCGCCGTGTCCATGCGGTCGCCGCGGCTGCTGGGAGCGGTACGCCTCTGGCTCGGGCTTGGCCCGCCTGGCGCGCGAGGCAGCCGTTGGTCGTCGTCTGGAGCGGGTGGTGAACCTGGCAGGCGGTGACGCCGAGAAGGTGCGCGGAGAAGATGTGCAAGCCGCAGCTCGCGAAGGCGATGCCGACGCGCTGCAGGTGATCGACAACTTTGGAAGGTGGGTGGCACTGGGCCTTGCCAACCTCACCAATATTCTCGACCCGGAGTCGTTCGTACTCGGGGGTGGACTCGCTGCCAGTGCTGACCTGTACCTCGGTCCGATTCAGAAGTGGTTCACACAGCTGCTGTATGCCCCGCACCTTCGGCCGCACCCATCGCTGATGTTCGCCCATCTCGGCGAGCGCGCCGGCGCGGTTGGCGCCGCGCTCCTCGCCGTCGTTCATTAGCGCAGTTCACTAGCGCAGTTCACTAGCGCAGGTCACCCGGCGTCGGCAACGGGGCCGGTAGTGGATCGAACCACCAGCCGTGGGCGCATGTGAACGTGCTCGAGTTCAGCGTCGCCGGTGAGCGCACCCAACAGCATGCTCGCCGCCAACCGGCCCATCTGGTTGCGCGGCTGATCGATGGTGGTGAGACCAATGTGGTTCAAGGCGGCGAACGCCGTGTTGTCATAGCCGACAACCGACGCAGTACGGGGCACGGACAGGCCGGCGTCGTCGAGTGCGTCGATCAGACCGACTGCGGAGAGGTCGTTGGCGGCGAAGAATCCGGTCGGTACGTCGCCCTCGCGAAGCAGCCGTCGCCCGGCGCGGTTACCTGCCTCCTCGGTGAAATCGCCGCTGATCACTCGCACGTTGTCGGCCAGCCCCACGGCTCGCATTGCCGCGACGTACCCTGCGCGGCGCGGCGCAGAACCAGCACCCCGGCCGCCGTCGATGTGGGCAATATGTCGATGGCCGAGATCGAACAGGTGCTGGACGGCAAGCCGTGCGCCCTCGGCATCGTCAGCACTGACCGAACCGACCGTGGGTCCACTCAGCGAACGGCCGGCGGAAACCACCGGGACCTCCTGGGCGATTGCCGTCAAGTGCGTCAGTGGCATACGACAACCTGCAACGATGATGCCATCTACGCGGGATGATAGGAACGCATTGATCGCACGCGACTCCACTGCTGGCGAACGGCGGCCGGTGGCGAGAATCACCTGATAGCCGTGCTGTTCAGCGCTGATGTGGACGCCATCGGCAACCTCCGCGTACCACGGGTTGTGCAGGTCGTTGAGCAACAACCCGACTGTCATCGTGCGACGTGATGCAAGGTTGCTGGCGGCAAGATTGCGGCGATAGCCCAACCGGTTTGCAGCCTCCAGGACCGCAACTCGTGCCCGCGCGCTCACCTGTGGAGAGTCGCGCATGACCAGCGACACCAGGGCCCGAGAGACCCCAGCTGCGGCGGCCACGTCGTCCATGCGAGGTTGCTGACTGCGGCGTCCGCTGGTGTCCGGCGTACTCATCGGGGATCACGGTAGTCACGTCCGGCCGGGCGTCAGACGTGTGGCAGATAGTTGGCGCGTGATTGGCGGATCTCTGCCCAGGCCGCTTCGCGCCCGGCGAGCCCGGCTGTCGACGACGTTTTGCCCGGCTCCAACGCCTTGTACACCTCGAAGAAGTGCTGGATCTCCTGCACGAGCTGCGGCGTCAGGTCATCGAGGTCGTGCACGTCCTGCCAGCGCGGCTCGTTGGGCGGCACGCAGATCAGCTTGGCGTCTTCGCCGGCCTCGTCGTGCATGTACAGCACGCCGACCGGACGGGCCTGCACCCAGATACCCGGGTACACGGGGTCTTCCAGTAATACGAGCGCGTCGAGCGGGTCGCCGTCGCCACTGAGCGTTTCTGGTACGAATCCGTAGTCGGCCGGATACGTGGTGGCTGTGAACAGGCGGCGATCGAGGAAGACGCGGCCTGTCTCGTGATCGATCTCGTACTTGTTGCGGCTGCCGCGAGGAATCTCGACGACGACTTGAATGCAGTCCGGGGGAAGTGCTTTCGACATGTGCGAATGCTCCCACACCCATGTCTGGTCAGCGCGATTCCACACTGGGTGTGGATATGGCGCGACCAGACTGGGCGTGCGAGCCGCACGACACCTAGCGTGACGCGCGTGGAACCCGAGCCGATCACTGCCACGGCGCCGCGACCTGCTGGTCGTACCGTGTTCACGCAGAACTGGATGGAGTTGACGTTCGTGCACTGGGCGATCGATCCGGCCGTGGTCGCGCCGTTGTTGCCCAAGGGTGTGCGGCCTGATGTCCATGAGGGCGTCGCCTACGTTGCGCTCGTACCATTTTCGATGGAGCGCATCGGCCTGCTGGGAGCGCCTGCCGTGCCCTACTTCGGGACGTTCCTGGAGACCAACGTCCGGCTCTACGGAGTCGACGAACTCGGCCGGCGCGGCGTGGTGTTCTGCTCCTTGGAGGCGTCGCGGCTGGCCACGGTCGTGGTCACCCGCGTCGCCACTGGGCTCAACTACCTGTGGGCGAAGATGGCGCTGGAGCGCTCTGGAAACGTCCTGACGTACGCCACCGAGCGGCGCTGGCCAGGCCCGCGGGGGCTTGCCTCCACCGTGTCGGTTCGGGTGGGCGATGTCATCGAACCCAACCCACTCGAACAGTTTCTCACTGCGCGCTGGGGTCTGTTCCTGCCTGACCGTCGAGGAAGAACGCGGTACTGGCCCAACGAGCATCCGGCGTGGCCGCTACGAGCCGCAACACTCGAGCACCTCGACGATCACCTCGTTGCCGACGCAGGCTTTCCTGGCCTTTCAGAGCAACCGCCGATCAGCGTGCTGTACTCCTCAGGTGTGAGCGTTCGCTTCGGTCCTCGCCGCACGCCAGTTCACTGCGAGTGATCGGTGGCATTCTCGACGCGTTGGACTGAATAACCACCTACGCATCGTGGAGTGTCGCTGCGTAGCATGCGCCCTGTGAAGCGCGTCGAGAAATCCACCAAACTTGCCAACGTCTGTTACGACATCCGCGGGCCGGTACTCGACCGAGCCCGAGAGATGGAAGAAGAAGGCCAGAAGATCATCAAGCTGAACATCGGCAACCTCGCCGTGTTCGGCCTGCAGCCTCCCGACGAGATCGTGCAGGACATGATCCGCAATCTGCCTGACGCGGCCGGCTACACGGACAGCAAGGGCCTGTTCGCCCCGCGCAAATCGATCGTGCACTACACGCAAGAAAAGCACATCGCCGGCGTCGACGTCGACGACGTCTATCTGGGTAACGGCGCCTCAGAGCTGATCGTGATGAGCTTGCAGGCACTGCTCGACGATGGTGACGAAGTGCTGGTACCGGCGCCCGACTATCCGCTGTGGACAGCGGCCGTCTCGTTGTCGGGTGGGCGTCCCGTGCACTACATGTGTGATGAGCAGTCCGATTGGTTTCCCGACATCAGCGATATCCGCGACAAGATCACGTCGTCCACCAAAGCAATTGTGGTGATCAACCCGAACAACCCGACGGGTGCGCTGTATTCCGACGACGTGCTGCGCGAAATCATCGAGCTTGCCCGCCAACACGAGCTGATCGTGTTCTCCGACGAGATCTACGACAAGACGCTGTACGACGGCAACACGCACACCAGTATTGCCTCGCTCGCCGATGACGTGCTGTGCGTGACCTTCAACGGACTGTCGAAGAACTACCGGGCCTGTGGCTATCGCGCCGGCTGGATGGTGGTGTCGGGGGAGAAGCGTCACGCCAAGGACTACATCGAGGGGCTGGACATGTTGGCCTCGATGCGGTTGTGCTCCAACACGCCCGGTCAGCTGGCCATCCAGACAGCGCTGGGCGGCTACCAGAGCATCGGCGATCTCGTTGCGCCCACCGGCAGGCTGTGCCGCCAGCGAGATCTGGCGTACGACATGCTCACGCAGATTCCGGGCGTCACCTGTGTGAAGCCGAAGGCGGCGCTGTACATGTTTCCCCGGCTCGATCCCACGATGTACCCGATTGCCGACGACCAGGACTTTGCATACGAGTTGCTGGCGGAGGAGAAGCTGTTGATCGTGCAGGGCACCGGCTTCAACTGGCCGACACCCGATCATTTCCGACTGGTCTTCTTACCGCCGACCGACGATCTCGGCGACGCATTGCATCGCATCGAGCGCTTTCTGGGTAACTACCGCAAGCGCCACAACACCTGACGCTGGTGTCACAGGAACCCGAGCCTGATCGCCTCCGAAGTGAGATGGTCGCGATGGTCGGGGTGGGCCACTGCGATCAACGCAGAGGTGCGTTCGCGCACTGTTCTGGAGCGCAGTTCGGCGACGCCGTACTCCGTCACCACCATGTCGACGGTGTTCTTCGAGTTGGTCACGACCTCGCCTGCGGGTAGCTGCGGAACAATCCTGCTGACCGTTCCGTGCGCGGCCGTCGAGCGCAGCACGATGAACCCTTTACCGCCCTCTGAGTACATTGCGCCGCGGGCGAAGTCGACCTGCCCACCCGACGACGAGTAGTAGTGGCCACCCAGCGTCTCTGACGCGCACTGCCCCAGGAAATCGACCGCCAGCGTGGCGTTGATGGAGACGAAGTTGCGTTCGCGACTGAGTAGCCGTGGGTCGTTGACGTATCGGGCGCTCCACATTTCGACGGCAGTGTTTTCGTTGATGAAGTCGTAGAGCCGCTGTGTGCCGAGCGCAAAGGTGCCCACGACCTTGGTGCGGTTGTGTAGCTTGCGGATCCCGTTGACCACGCCACGCTCCACCAGATCCACGAGACCATCGCTGAGCAGTTCGGTGTGGACGCCGAGATCGCGATGGTTGGCGAGCGCACCCATGATGGCGTTGGGGATGGCACCGATACCCGTCTGCAGGCACGCGCCGTTCACCACTCGTTCGGCGACGAAGCCGGCGATGGTGTGATCGTCTGGCTCCATCACAGGTGGCGCCACCTCGACCAACTGCTGGTCATTTTGTGCCCAACCCGTCACCTGGCTGATGTGGATCTGATTGCGGCCGAAGGTGCGTGGCATCTGCGAGTTGACTTCGAGGAAGAAGCGGGCACGACCGATGAAACTGCTGGTGTAGTCGGCGCTGACCCCAAGGCTGAAGTATCCGTGGCGGTCGGGTGGGGAGGCAGCAGCAATCACCAGTGGGTCGGTGGTGCGCTTCTGCATGTGATTGAACACTTCACTGAAGTGGTTGGGCACGAGGTCGACGGTGCCCGCCAGGAAGCACGGCCGGGTGACGTGTGACAGGAAGTACGAGATGTGGTGCAGTCGGCTGCCATAGGCGCCGTGCAGATACGGTCGGTCGCGCAGTGCGTGCATCTGGTTGACGGTGACGCCGTCGATCTCCCGGCGATCTGCCGCAGCTTCGATGGCATCCAGCAACATCGTCGGCTCGCCGTTGGCCAAGGGCACGATGAGCGCGCCGCCCGGCTGAATATGTGTCAGAACGTCATTGGCGGAGCCAGCGTCCATCAGTGTTTCTCCCAGCTTCTCGAACGTTCCACTGCGCGCAACCAACTCTGATGACCGACGTCGGCCAGCAGCCGATCGGGGTTGGGGTCGAAGGTGGCTTCGACGGTCCATTCGGCAGCAACGGCGGAGAGCGATGCCCACACGCCTTCCGCAAGGCCAGCAAGGTAAGCAGCGCCGAGCGCTGTCGTCTCTTGGTCAACCGGACGCCGGACGGTAACACCCAGCTGATCCGCCTGCATCTGCAGCATCCCATCCATCGCCGAAGCGCCACCGTCCACGCGCAGATCGGCGATCTCGATGCCAGCGGCCGACGTCATTGCATCGACGGCATCGCGGGTCTGGTACGCCATCGCCTCGACCACGGCTCGGGCGATGTGCGCCCTGCCGGTACCGCGGGTGATGCCCACGATGGTGCCACGAGCGTATGGGTCCCACCATGGGCTGCCAAGACCGGTGAGTGCCGGGACCAGACACACGCCACCGTTGTCGTCGACCGAGGCTGCCAGCGGGCCGATCTCGGAGGCGGAGGAGATGATGCCCAACCCGTCACGAAGCCATTGGACCGCTGCGCCGGTGACGAAGATGGCACCCTCCACGGCGTATGTGACGGTGCCGTCGGCGAGCGTCCAGGCAACGGTGGTGAGCATTCCATCGGCGGGTGCGGGGCAGGTGGCGCCGACGTTGAGAAGGACGAAGCTGCCCGTGCCGTACGTGTTTTTCGCCATGCCGGGCAGCACGCACGCCTGGCCGAAGAGGGCAGCCTGCTGGTCGCCGGCAATGCCGGAAATCGGAATACCGGCCGGCACACCGCACCGCTCGGAGGTGACACCAAATCGTCCGCTGGACGGCAACACCTGGGGGAGCGCCTGCCCTGGAACTCCGAAGAGCTGGCACATCTCGTCGCTCCACCGCAACGAGCGAATGTCGAAGAGCATCGTGCGGCTGGCGTTCGATGCGTCGGTGGCATGAACGTTGCCACCGGTCAGGTTCCACACCAGCCAGCTGTCGACGGTGCCGATGGCCAAGTCGTCGTCGACGGGGATGTCGCGATTGGCCAGCAGCCACTCGATCTTCGAACCCGAGAAGTAGGGGTCGAGCACCAGGCCGGTGATCTCGCGCACGCTGGGCAGCGCTCCTGCCTGGACGAGCTCGTCGCAGCGGCCTGCGGTGCGGCGGTCCTGCCACACGATGGCGGTGCCATACGGAACTCCGGTACGTCGGTTCCACGCCAACACCGTTTCGCGCTGGTTGGTGATGCCGATGGCTGCCACAGTGGCGACACCGACGCGGTCCAGCACGTCGGTCAGCGTTGCCTTCACGGCCTCCCAGATCTCGACGGCATCGTGTTCGACCCAGCCGGGCTCGGGAAAGTGTTGGGTGAACTCGCGATAGCTGGCGATCACCTCACCGTTGTGAGTGCCGGCGCCGGGGAAGACGGCACGGCTGCGGACACCGGTGGTGCCAGCGTCGATGGCGATCACGCAGCGGTTGGTGTCCATCAGCGTTTCTTCTTTTGACTGCTCTTGCCGGTGCCGCCCGAGGTTCGGCTGGTCGGTGCGGGGCGCGGGCGGCCCGACGGTGAGGGGCTGCGGCCGATCTGGCGCGGCGGCGCAGCGGCGGCTTCGGCGCGGATCTGCTTCAAGGTCTTGCGTTGATAGCCGAACTTGGCCATCACGCCACCCAGCCCGATGTAGACGACACCGCCGAGGATGATCGCGAAGTAGCTCGTGCCCTTGCGATTGTCGGTGACGAAGAGCGAGACCGCTGCGACAGCGGCACCGATGACTGCCCACTCGATGAACAACCGTTTCCATGCCACTGGATTCGCCGAGTTCCATGCCATCTTTCGAGTCCTCTTCCAGGGAATTGCCCTACGCTTCATACATGTGCGAGTAGGCATTCTGACAGGTGGAGGCGATTGTCCGGGCCTCAACGCAGTGATTCGAGCAATCGTCCGCAAGGGCGAACTCGTTTACGGCGATGAGCTCGTCGGGTTCCTCGACGCCTGGGATGGTGTCATGGAGCGGCGCACCATTCCGCTCGATGTGTCGTCGTTGCGCGGCATGCTGCCCAAGGGTGGCACGCTGCTGGGTACCCGCCGCGGGAGCCCGTACGACCACGAGGATGGCCTCCAGCTGGTGCAGGCTACGTTCGACGACATGGGCCTCGATGCGCTGTTGGTCATCGGCGGGAACGGATCGCTCTCGGTCGCGTGCAAGCTGCACGAGGACCTGGGCCTGCCCATCATCGGCGTCCCCAAGACGATCGACAACGATGTCGTCGGCACCGACATGACCTTCGGGTTCAACACGGCCGTGCAGATCGCGACGGATGCGATCGATCGCCTCCACACCACTGCGGAGAGCCATGATCGGGTGATGGTGGTCGAAGTGATGGGCCGTCACAGCGGTTGGATTGCCACGTACGCAGGTATCGCCGGTGGTGCCACGGCGATCCTGATCCCGGAGGAACCGTTCGACATCGACAAAGTGTGCGAACTTCTCCGCAGCCGTCACGAGCGAGGCCGGTATGCATCGATCGTGGTGGTTGCTGAGGGCGCTGAACCCAACGACTCCACCATGCGTTCGCGTGTGAAGGTCTACGACCAGTTCGGGCACGTACGACTTGGCGGCATCGCAGAGACGATCGCCAACGTGATCGAGGAGCGCACGGGTTTCGAGACGCGCATGGTTCTGCTGGGTCACATCCAGCGTGGCGGCACGCCGACTGCCTTCGATCGTGTGTTGAGTACTCGCTACGGCGTGGCAGCGATCGATGCGGTGCACACCGCATCGTGGGGCCACATGGTGGTGCTACGCGGCAACGTCGTCACTACGGCGCCGCTCACCGAAACTGTCGGCAGAACTCGACCGGTGGACATGCACCTGTATCACGAAGTGGCCGAAGTCTTCTTCGGCTGACGGCGTTGGGCTGATCGCTACGTCGTGGGTTGTTTCGGTGTCGGAATCGCTGGATACGCCGGCTGTGCGGAGACGACGAGGCCGGGGTAGTCGTAGACGGTGAGCGGCAGACTCTGCAGCGCACCGTTCCCGGCGGGTAATCGCTGGTCGATGCCGTCGATCAAGATCTTGACGGATTGCACGCCGTCGAGCTCCGAGGCGGTGAAGACCAGTTGGGCGACCGCGGTGACGAGCGCCTCGCCGGACAGTTCGCCCAGTTCCTTGGACACGTCGATACGCAGCACTCCTCCGCGACGCGTGGCGGACAGCAGCTGGAGGCCTGCGGGCAAGGCGGTGCGGAGCTGGCCGACGACCTCCTGCGCATTCGGGCCGGCGAGCAACTCGCGGATGACCTCTGTGGGGCTTTCGGTGACATCGCGAGCAACCCCCTGCAGCGACTGCGACTGCCCGGCGCTTTCGGGCGCCAGTAGGTACACGCGGGCAGTTCCGGTGGCGGCCCCTGCAATTCGGTCAGTGGCGACTCCGAGTCGTTGCTGGTTTGCCGGGGACACGTTGCGTGGGCTGTCGTCAGAGCTGATGCCACACGCGCTCAATGTGCTCGCCAGCACCACCACGGCAACCAGCAGGGAGTACCGATGAGCGTTCACACGCCCACCTCATCTGCCGGCAGTTGCAGGACGAAACGAGCACCGGGCTCGCCGTCGAGGCGGTCTTCCACCCAGACGCGACCGCCGTGCATGCGGAGGTGCTCGTCGACCAGGGAGAGGCCGAGGCCAGCGCCGTCGCTACTGCTGCGCCGGCCGGCAACGGCACCGCGCGCAAAGCGTTCGAACACCAGCTCGCGTTCCTCGATCGGCACACCGAGACCATGATCTTCCACCGTGATCCAGACGTGGCCCAGGGGCTCGCCCTCGCCGTCGGGCTCGGTGACGGTGATGGTGCATTCGCCACCGCCGTGCAGGCGGGCGTTGTCGATCAGGTTGGCGACGACACGGGCCAAACGACGACGATCTCCTCGGATGATGACCCGCTCGGCGCGCTCGGTGACCACCACCGGCGTCGAGGGTGCGCTGCTGACGGCGACCGCCTGGCGCACGAATTCGGCGACCAACAGGTCGTCGAGGTTGAGTCGGATGGCGCCCGCGTCGAAGCGCGAAATTTCCAACAGATCCTCCACCAAGCCCTGGAAGCGGGTGACGTCAGCAACCAGTAGGTCGAGAGCAGCCTGCGCGCGTTCGGGCATGTCATCGCGACGTGCCTGCATCACCTCGGCGCTCGCGGCGAGCGTCATCAGTGGCGAGCGCAGCTCGTGACTGACGTCGCTGGCGAAACGCGCGTCGCGTTCGACACGGGCTTGGAGCGCGGAGGCCATGTCGTTGAACGAGTTGGCCAGCACACGAAGATCTGGGTCGTCCGTCGGTTCGAGGCGCGTGTCCAGCCGTCCGCCGGCAATTGCTTTCGCGGCTTGCGCGGCCTCGCCCAGAGGTCGCACCGCACGATTGGCCACCAGCGTGCCGAGCAGCGCACCGACGAGCGTCGTGATGAAGCCGGCGAACAGAAGGCTGCGCAGAACGCTGTTCAGCGTGTTCGAGACGTCGTCCAATGCAACGAAGTCGAAGTAGCTGCCGTCGGTGACCGTCAGAGGAATGCCGATGACCAGTGTGGGTCGGCCGCCGATGCGGGTGGTCATCCGTGCCGGTATGGACTCGCCGATGACCCGTTGTTGCAGCGCTGCTGGGATGTTGTCGGGGCCGTACTGGGCCGAGCTTCCGCCGCTCCAGGTGCCGCGGTAGTTGATTGCGAATCGGTTGACCCCGAGGGCGGTCAACCGGTCGATTGCCGGTTTTGTCGAGGGTGAGTTGGTGGCGAGCGCATTTTGGGCCACCTGCGCATTGCGGTAGGCCTGCTCGATACCTGATCTATCGCGCTGATTGACGACGCTGCTGCGGGTGAAGCTGTACGCGGCGGCAGCGAGAAAACCGGAAAGGAACAGTGTGCCGAGGCCGAACATCAGCAGGATGCGAATACGCAGACTCAGACGGCGTGGCTGTACCTCGCCCCATCGCCGACCCCATCGCTCGAGGCGGCCTTCGGCGTGCGTGCCCACATCACTCGACGATTCGGGTGGAGATCCGGTGCCGGTGCTGTTGTTGGTGTTGCCAACGACCGAGACAGCGGTGGCGAGAGTGCCGGTGGTGGGCTGTGTCACGACTGCAGTCGGTAGCCCAGGCCCCGCACGGTGACAACGTGCCGTGGGTTGGCGGGGTCTGCTTCGACCTTGGTGCGCAGTCGACGGACGTGCACGTCGACCAAGCGGCCATCGCCGAAGTAGTCGTAGCCCCACACCTTGTCCAGCAGGCTTTCACGGCTGAACACGCGACCAGGGTTCTGCGCCAGTTCGCACAGCAGCCGAAACTCGGTCTTGGTGAGGTGCAGTTCCTGACCGGCGCGCAGTACCTTGCCCTCTTCGGGCACGATCTCCAGATCGCCGAAGGTCAGCTTGGCGTGGCCGGGGCTGATGGGACGGATTCGCCGCAGCAGTGCACGAATGCGGGCGGAGAGTTCCTTCGGGGCGAACGGCTTGGTGAGGTAGTCGTCGGCGCCGGCTTCCAAGCCTGCGACGACATCGTGGGTGTCGTTGCGGGCGGTGACCATCACGATCGGTACATCGCTGTGGCGGCGCAGGGTGCGGCACAGTTCGAACCCGTCGATGCCGGGCAACATGATGTCGATGAGCACGACGTCTGGTGGGGAGCGATGGAATAGCTCGATGGCTTCCTCACCGCTGCCGGCCTCGTCGACCGTCCAGCCCTCGTCCTCGAGGGCCAATTTCACGGCCGTACGGATGCGTTCATCGTCTTCGACCGAAAGGATGCGAGTTCCCACGGACCCATGATGCCAGGCCCAGGCCCCTCCGCGGTGTGTGGCAGCCTAGAAGCCGAGTTGAACATCGATTTCTGTGATGAGCGCGCGCATCGGACCGATCAGCTCGGGGTTGGCAGCGATGACCGAGTCGGGCCGGACGGGCTGCCCCTCGAGGGTGCTGGTGACACATCCTGCCTCGCGTGCGATGAGTTCACCGGCGGCGAGGTCCCACGGCCCCAACCATTGTTCGAAGTAGACGTCGACCCGTCCGGCCGCCAGGTTGCAGAGGTCGGCTGCGGCAGCACCGAAGCGTCGGATGTCGCGCACCTGCGGGAGCAGTGCGGCGACGCGTGTGGCCTGCAGCGCCCGGCGCGAGGCGGAATAGCTGAAGCCGGTGGCGACGAGCGCGAGAGATATCTCGTGCGTGGTGCTACAGGAGATGGTTGCGCCGTTCAGCCGTGCGCCGCCGCCGGCAGTGGCAGTGAAGAGCTCGTCGGTGGCGGGTACATAGACCACACCGACCTGCGTGCCAGCCGCCGTGCGGGCCGCAATGGACACAGCCCAACCGGGAAGGCCATACAAGAAGTTGGTGGTGCCATCGATGGGGTCGATCAGCCAATCGACCCCGCTGGTGCCGGGTGTGTTGGTGCCTTCTTCACCAACAATTGCGTCGTTCGGGCGGGCCGCCAGAATGCCCTCGACGATGAGGGTCTCATTTGCCTTGTCGAACTCGGTGACCATGTCAGTGGCCGACGACTTCGTATCCGTGATCGAGATGCCGCGTTCGGCACGCCCGTCTCGCGCCAGCCTGCCGGCGCGTAGTGCGAGGTCGATCGCCAACTGCAACAGGGCCTCGTTGTCGCTGCTCACCCGCGGTCCGAGCGCTCTCGCCGTTCGATTTCGCGCCATTCCCCAACGGCGCGCAGGACGAGCACGGCTACCACGCTCATCCCGCCGGCAGCGATGACCGCGCCGGTCAGGGCGCCGATGCCCTTTGGGGAGGCGCACGAGCCAGTGCACTGCAACTTCACCAGTGTGTGCCCGATCAACCCCCCTGCGAAACCCCCGACGAGGATGGCAACGAAGGCGACCGCCCGAGCAGCGGGGGAGGGAAGCGCGGAGAGAGGCCGTTCTTGTTCGGTCACGCGTCCAGCGTAACGGGGCGTTCGCTGCACGCTGCGTAGCCCCAGCACCTAGGCTCACCGACTGTGCGTGCCACCGTGGTCATTCCGACGTACAACGAAATAGAGAACATCGAGCGGGTCATCCGCGAGGTTCTGCTTGCTGCACCAGACGTGCAGATTCTCGTCGTCGACGATGGCAGCCCGGACGGCACCGCCGACAGGGCCGAAGCACTTGGGGTCGAACTCGGGCACGTCACCGTGCTGCGCCGCGCCGAGAAGAACGGGCTCGGCAATGCATACCGGGCAGGTCTGCGCAGGGCCATCGATGACGGTGCCGAAATCTGCGTGCAGATGGACGCCGACCTGTCGCACGATCCCGCCGTGCTGCCTGCACTGCTCTCCAACGTGGAGCACGGCGCCGACCTGGCCATCGGCAGCCGCTACGTACCGGGCGGGCAAACGGTCAACTGGCCGCGCCGCCGGCGAATGCTGTCCCGCTGGGGCAACCGCTACGCAGCGGGCGTCTTGGGCCTCGCGGTCAATGATGCAACCGCCGGCTACCGGGCCTACAGCTCGGCGGGCCTGGAACGCATGGAGTTCGAATCGGTCGAGGCTGACGGCTACGGCTTTCAGGTCGAGATGACCTATCGGCTGGTCAGCGCCGGTGGAAAGATCGTGGAGTTCCCGATCAGCTTCCAGGACCGCACCGAAGGCGTCTCGAAGATGTCGGGCAGCATCATCCAAGAGGCACTGCTGCTGGTGATGAAGCTCTGGATCAGTGACTTCCGTGGGCGTCGCTCTCGCCGATCTGACGGTCGCTGAGCGATGCGCCACTGGACTGTCGGCGGCGCGTTGATCCGTCACGGCGACGGTCTTGTCCTGGTGAGCAACCGTCGACGTGACCGAACTGTCGAGTGGACACCCCCTGGCGGCGTCATCGACGAAGGTGAAACGCTGCTGGAGGGCCTGGCTCGCGAAGTCCGTGAGGAGACCGGCCTGCTGGTGCGCTCATGGGCGCAGTGTTGCTACACCGTGACAGTCGACGCACCCGACATGGGCTGGCGGTTGAAGGTCGAGGCGTGGGAAGTCGCCGCCTTTGATGGCGACGTCCTCATCGCCGACCCGGACGGGATTGTCGAGCAGGTGCTGCACGCCTCGTTGGCCGAGGCCAACGATCTGCTGCAAGCCAGCCCACCGTGGGTGCACGCGCCGGTCACTGAATGGCTGGCCGGCGCCGTCTGCGACGACTACAAGTTCGTGCTGCGCGGTGTCGAGCGGCGCAACGCTCGCATCGAACGTGTTGCGTAGGTTCGCAGTCGAATGAGCTCGGCCCAGCCGCGAACGATTCTTCACGTGGACATGGACGCGTTCTATGTCAGCGTCGAACTTCGTCGTCGCCCCGACCTGCGTGGTCTGCCGGTGGTGGTGGGCGGCACCGGGGCACGGGGTGTGATTGCCGCCGCGTCGTACGAAGCGCGTCGCTTCGGTCTGCACTCGGCGATGCCATCCACACGGGCGCGCCGCATGTGTCCGCAGGTGGTCTTTCTGCCGGGCGATCACGAGCTGTACGGCCAGGTGAGCGCGCAGGTTCATGAGATCTTCCACTCCGTGACACCCTTCATCGAGCCACTCTCGCTCGATGAGGCATTTCTGGATGTCACGGGTTCGCTGCGATTGCTGGGTACCGGCGTCGAGATCGCTCGCTCCGTGCGCGACCAGGTGTGGAAGCAGCTCGACCTGCGCTGCTCAGTGGGGGTGGCTCCCAGTAAGTTCATCGCCAAGCTCGCGTCGGTTGCCGCCAAACCGAAAGCGACGCCGGCTGGAGTTGTCGAGGGGAAGGGAATCTGGGAGGTGCGACCGGGCGAGGAGCTGGCCTTCCTGCACCCCCTCCCCGTGAAGGCGCTGTGGGGCGTGGGGCCCGCCACCCTCGATCGGCTCACGCGGCTGGGTGTGCGCATCGTACGAGATCTCGCGGAGCTGGATGAGCCGACGCTCGTTGGTGCGCTGGGGAAGGCGCACGGTGAACACCTGCATCGCCTGGCATGGGCGATCGACGACCGCCTCGTCGAGGTGGATCGAGCGATGAAGTCGGTCAGTCATGAGGAGACCTTCAGCACGGATCGCCATACGCACACAGAACTGATGCGTGAACTGGTGCGACTGGCTGATGGAGTGGCGGGGCGGATGCGAGCGCAGGGAACCGCCGCACGAACATTCTCCCTCAAAGTTCGTTTCACGGACTTCAACACGATCAGTCGCGCAATCACGGTGCCCTCTCCCATCGCGACGGCTCATGGCATCGTGAAAGCCGTCGAACCCTTGCTGGAGGCCGTCGATCCGTCTCCTGGCGTGCGGCTCCTGGGCGTCAGCGCCAGCAACTTCGGGTCCGTCGCTGAACAGATGTCGCTGGACGATCTCTTCGATGCCGTCCCGGCGACGGAGTCGGAATGGCAAGCGGCGGAGGAAACGATGGATGCCATTCGCACCCGATTCGGGTCGACAGCGATTGGCCCGGCGAGCGCCGTGAGTGCCGATGGGTTGCGACTCACGCGCCGTGGCGCACAACAATGGGGACCCGATCAGGAGAAACCCTGAGGAACGAACACCCGACACGCGTTGTCTCGCTCGTCGAATCGTGCGAGGATGGGCCGAGGCCACTCCGAGGAGCTTGTCATGCCGCTGTCGGAAAACGAACAGAAGATCCTTCGCCAGATAGAAGAGCAGCTTCAGCGCGACCCTGGGTTTGGTCGCAACCTGCATTCCGTTGGCGGCGGTAGCAGGCGAGTTCTCTTCTTGGCCAGTGCGGCAGCGGTGGTGTGCCTCGTCCTCACCATCACGTTCCTGTCGGTCAGCCCCTACCTGTCGTTCGTCATGTTCATCGGTGCGCTCGTCGCGGCACTGTTCGCCGAACGGCATGCTCGTACTCTCGGCGAATCAGGTCTGAATCACCTCTCCGAGTCGATGCGCGGTCGCTTCGGTGCGCCGCCTCGCTCGCGTGCCGACGACTGACGCCTGATCTGTTTGCTGCTCAGCCGGCAAACCGGCGGCGCATCAGCCGCGGATCGAAGAGCAACTTCACTCGCAGTTGGGTGGATGTCCGGTCGCGGCACACGCTCGCGATCTCGGTCGCCAGTAGCTCGCATCGGGCGGCGGTCTGCTCGTCGATGTCGCGGGGTGAATACACGGCGCGCGTGACATGTACGGCCACTTCGCGCAGTGCCCGATGATCGGCGCCGGTGGCGAGTTCTGCAACGGTGGCGTACTCGAGCGGCGTCTCGCCGGCAAGTTGTGGCGCGCCAGCCAGGGACAGGGCCCCCAACGTTTGTTGCCATGCGCTGATCACACGGTCGCGCGTGGTGCTGTTGTGGCGCTGCGACAGCGCACGGACGAATCTCGGAGCAATCAGCACCCAGGCGAGCACCGCCGCGGCGAGCCCAGCGAACACGAGGGGAACCGTTGAACCCCCCGATGAGCCACGTCCGCCCGAACCCCCGGCAAACAATGTGGTGGTGGTGCCGCCAGCGCCGACCGGGCGGGCGCCGCCGGGCACCGTCGTGGATGCCTCGGGGTCACCCACGTTGCGCGGGGGAACTGTCTGGGGTGTCGTCAGGGGTGTGGACCCGCCGTCGCCGCCGTTGCCGGTGAACTGCGCCGGCGGCACGTTGGTGTAGTCCGTGGCGTCGGGGCTGCCGCGGCCAGGTGTTGGTTCGAAAGGAACCCATCCGATGCCGTCGAACCACACCTCCGGCCAGGCGTGTGCGTGGCGGCCGTACACATGGAACAGGCCGTCGGAGCGCAGGTCGCCGGGGGTGAACCCGACGGCCATGCGTGTGGGCAGGCCGAGATAGCGAGCCATCACGCCGAACGTGCCGGCGAAGTGCTGGCAGAAGCCGCTGCGGCCACGAAGGAACGCTTCGATCGCGTCGTAGCTGTTGCCGTACTGCACGTCGAGGTCGTAGCTGAAGTTGTTCCGGAAGTAGTTCTGTAGCGCGAGTGCCTTCTCATACGGAGTCACTGCCCCGGCCGTCGCGGCCAGCGCCTCGTCCTTGGCCAACTGTGGGAGGCCACCGGGAAGATCCAAACTGCCCGCAGGAGCGTTGTCGACGGTGGCATTACGGAGCTGATCCACGGTTGGCCGAGGGACCATCGACTGCACATCAATGCGGTCGCCGGCCTGCAGGTCGACGTCGGGTAGCAGCAGCATCTGCGTCTGATCGGTCCAGCGAATATCGGCCGGCGATACCGATACCGGGTGGAAGGCCGCGGGAACGTTGTGGTTGCCCAACGCCAAGATTCGAATGGTCTGTGACGAGATCGGTGACTGCACCAAGACCTCGTTCGAGCGGTCGCCCATCGACTCGAGATCTTCTTCGAGCGGACTCCACTGTCCGTTGTCGTACTGCGGTGATGCGTAGATCCGCCAGTAGTGACCGCCGTCAGATGAGTCGACGGTGAAGAGTTCGAGGTTGCCTCGGTTGCGCATCTGGGCACCGATGTCGACGAGTGGGCTCAGCACTTCAGTGACGCTGCCGTGGCGGTTGCGGGTGTCGACGAGCGCTCGTTCGCCGGCACCCGGCAGGCGCGGTGCAACCGCCGCGGCAACGACGGCGGTCAGGCCGAAGGTGGCCAGCACCGCCGGTAGTGCAGCAACCAAGGTCATCCGGCGAGCGCCCATCCAGGTGGTCTGGTCGCTGGTCTGACGGAAACGCAGAATCGCGACCGTCAGCAGCGCAGTTGCAACCCACAGTGCGGCGACACCCACGCGGTGGTTGTCGGTTCCGAGGGCAGAGGTGAAGATGAAGATGACGCCAGTGGGCACGACCGCCTCGACGCGGCCCATCGCGCGGAACGCGAACGTGTCGGCCAGCGCCGCGCAGATGGCGACGGCGGCCGCACCCGCGACCGCATAGTTGCCCACGCTGGGGACAGGGGCAACAGCGGTGGGGAACAGGTCGATGACGAGTCGCAGGTCGATACGCATGACGTCGAAGGTGCGCATGGTGGGGAAGGGACCCGACATCGTGTCGCGGTAGTAGACGACCGCGAGCAGTTCGACGATGGCGACGAGCAGGGTCGCGAGCGCGACCACTACATGGGCTCGCGCGATCCGCAAGAGCAAGGCGATCGTGTGTGTACCGAGCGCGACCAACACCATGTCGTTGAGAAAGGCCCAGTCGGGGAAGACCCGACACAGCGAGATCACGGTGGCCAGGCTCAGCGCGGTGAGGCAGACGGTGGCCGGGAGTTGCGCGTCGTCGAGCCGAGTGGTCGGCTTCGCGATGCTGCTCACGCGATTGCCCCAGCGCGGCCCAGTACCAGCTGATTCCACCCGTGACGAAGACGCTCGAGTGACGTGCAGTCGACGTGAAAGCCCTTGCCGCCGGCCGTGGCGCTCATTGCGGTCACGAACACCACCGATTCGTCGGGCCCCGCCGAGGCACGTGCGGTGGTGGCAGCCCGCGAGGTGGTGTGTGTGGTGACGACGACCAGCAGGCCCAGACCATCGGCGCTGGTGCGTCCGCTCGCGGTGTGGTCGACCACTTCTTGCCCGGGCATCACAGTGGCCAGCCAGCGCAACGAGTGTGGCGCCACCTCAGGCCCGCGAAGGTCGATCCCGGGTGCCACCAGCCGGGTCGCAATACCGACTGCTGAGGCCGCAGCTACGACGCTGGCAGCTGCAGTGACCGCACGTTCGAAGCCATCCTCGTCGTACCCATCGGCGAGCGTGTCGAGGACGACGACACAGCGTTGGACACCCTCCATTGCGGTCTCGCGGACGATCAACGTTCCTGCTCGCGCCGATGTCTTCCAGTTGATGCGCCGAAGGTCGTCGCCCGGCGTGTATTCGCGCTGTGAATGAAACTCCGAACCTGTCTGTCCGAACGCCTTCATCCTGAGATGCTGGCCGAGGCGACCAGAACTTCCCGTGCCGGGAAAGGCCAGTGGCACTCGCTCGGGAACGACCAACACTTCACCGGCACCCGCGAGCCACACGACCCGCGTGCAGAGGCCCAGCGGGTCGGTGCGCTCCGCGCGTAGCGGGCCGGTGCGTAGAACTCCACGTCGTGTGGTGGGCACTCGATAGGCGGCGCTGATCGAGTCTCCGGGTCCGAGTGGCGCCAGTTGCATCGGCGCGCCTCCCTTGTCGCCCACGGGCTCCCACAACTTCAGTCGCGGGGTGCGTACGTGTGAACGATTGGCTACCTGGAGGTCGACCCGTGCAGGCTCGCCGACCGAGACGGTCGTCGGGCGAGCAACGCGCCGGACGTCGACTCGGGGTAGCGGACGATTGACGACAGCAACGGCAGCGCCGAACGTCGTGAGGAGTGCGACCCCCACGACGTACAACTCCATCAGACCAAAGACGCGGCCCATCGCAATCGATGCGGCGGCCGCCACGACCATAGCCCAGCCGTGGCGTGTTGGCATCAGCGTCCTGCCGGCACGGGAACCGCCGTGAGCAGTTCCTGAATGGCGCCCTCGTTGGTGAGGCCCCGTGATGCAGCCTCCGGACGTAGCACGATGCGGTGCGACAGCACAGCGATGGCGACTGCCTTGACGTCATCGGGGATTGCGTAGTCGCGTCCGTGGGCGGCGGCGTGCGATCGCGTGGCGCGGGCCAACTGCAACGTGGCTCGCGGGGAGAGGCCCAGGAGCATGCCGTTGTGTCGCCGACTGGTTTCGGCCAGATCGACCAAATATCCCTTCAGCACATCAGCGATGTGAACGGTGCGTACCGCGGCGCACATCTGGACGACTTCGGCCGTGCTGACGACAGGACGCAGCGCGTGCAGCGCGTCGGCAGCGCCATTCGA
>Ga0073904_10000274_pt1 | contig 36315 bp, 28 predicted proteins | sample KloWWTrecipitate_FD_66668 | JGI IMG/M metagenome (GOLD analysis project Ga0073904, IMG submission 66668) | Active sludge microbial communities from Klosterneuburg, Austria, studying microevolution and ecology of nitrifiers - Klosterneuburg... | ecosystem: Engineered > WWTP > Aerobic digester >... | reverse complement strand
TGCCGCCAACAACGCAATACCGCTCGCGCTCCAGATGGCCCCAGAAAGTCCTCTCACCCATCTTTGGCTGGTCAGCTGGCGGTAGCGACAAAATCGGCGAGTTTGGCTCCTCCTTCGGCTTCAGGCGGTAGAGCGGGACGCTCGACAATTCCGGCCGGAAGTACTGGCGGGTAATCGCGGGGTGGCCGGCCATCAGCTCGGCCAGCTGCTCTTGCGTTTCGACGAGCTTGCCCAACAACACGTTGATTGCCGCGTGGGTATGGCAGGAGACGGCGACGCGGAACGGAATATCCGCATCCATAGCGCCCTGCATCCGAGCAAGAATCGCGAATGCGGTCGTGTAGCTTTTCCCCGTGCCCGGCGGCCCCTGAACGACGAGAATCGGGTCGTCGCCATGCTCGCCCATGTAGTCGAGCTTGCTCGGCTCGAAGTCGTCGAGCAGGCCGGCCGTATGCAGCGCCTTCAGCCCGTCGACGAACCGTCGCTGGCCAGCCTTCGCCGCCTCGGGCCAGTAGGCCGTCGTGGGCATCCGGCCATCAAGCCGCTCGTGCAACGTGTTGGGGCTACCGTCGCTCAGCGCAGTCGCGAGCTTCATCGAGTGGCTCCCGGACCAGTCGTTCGGATCGCTGTCAAGCATGTACAGGTCACCGTCGCCGAAGCCTCGCTGCTTGTCCTCGATCGTCCCGAAGACGAATCCGGTCGCCGCGGCCCATGCGTTTGTCTGGCGAAACTCCACCGTTGCCCACGCTCGACGGGCTATGCCTTCGGAATCCCGCTCAACCCGCAGTTCGGCCAGCTCCCCACGCGGCGCGTAGAGCATCGACTTGGCCGTCGGCGTGTATTCGCGTACTGGCGCATCGGGTCGTCGATCGATTTCGATCCGTGGGTTGATCACCACCAACGAGTCGGCCCGTAGCGTCGCCATGCCGAGAGCTTCGTCCAGACCGCATTCCGCGCCGTCGACATCGATCCGGAATCGCAGCCGCAATCCCTCGATCGTCGGCTTTGTCGCTTTGTTCTGCTCTGTCGAGAGCTTCACCTTGTCGCCCGGTTCTGCCGCTTCCCTTGCATCCGCGAAATACTCGTCACGCAACGTCGCGCGACGGCGGTTCTCGGCGTTGATCGCCCGCGTCCCAGGGTCCTGATCCGCGTCGAAGTAGCGAACCAGGAGCGTCTCACCGGACAGGATGCGCTTTTCCGGGGCGGGGTTTCGCGCGGCGCGCCAGGCGGCCAGCTCGACCAGCCGTTCGATTGTGACGAACTCATGCAGCGCGCCGGCCAGTGTTCGCGCCTTGCCGTCGGTCACGCTCAGATCCGACAGGGCGAAGGCGTTCTTCTTCGTGAGCCTGTTCGTCGGCAGATCGCGTGCGACATGCTCGATCGCCTCGAGACGGTGTCGCTCGAACCCGGTAAGCTGATCGGTGGTAATGGCCGCGTAGCGCCGGATATCGGAGGTCTCGGCGTCCGACGGCAAGTCGTGCCATGCGCCATAGGCGTACTCCAGCGGGATCTGGCTGTTGAACCGCGCCCGGCTCATGAACCACGACTCGTCGTCCTCCGGGTCGAACCGTCCCCAGAAATCGAACATCCGTCCGGCGAACGTCTTGCGATACGGCTCCGGGGTATTCCAGTCGAACCCCAGCCAGGCTGCAACCGACTGTAGCGATTGGCAGACGAACGGGTAGTTGCGGCGTTGGCGAATTTCCTCGGACAGGAACGTCGTCAGCGGTGAGTCGTAGCCAGCCACCTGAGTCATGAAATCGTAGAGCGCCGTGGCGTCGAGGACCGACTGGAAGTGCCGCGCCAGCGCGTCGAGCAACAGGGTCTGGCTCAGCGAGTCCCAGAAGATCAGGTGGATCGGCGCGTTCGGCTCACCGTCTTCATCTGCCGCCGCGACCGCGACAATCGTTGCGAGTACCTCCGACATCCAGCCGATCAGCAGATCGCGTTCGGCAGCCGCGGTGTCGGGAGGCCCGCCGGCCAGCCGAACAACCACCCGGCGGCGCGTCTCGCGCTCCTCGCCTTCTTCGCAGCCGACGATCAGCGCGCCGAGCATGTAGACGCGATCGTGCAGATAGTCGCCCTGCACATCGACGTAGATCCGCACCAGGTTCGGATGCAGATCGGGGCTGCTCAGAGGCAGAGACCCATACCCCTTGTCGGGAATGAAGCTCGGCGGCTTCTCGCCATCGTGCCGCATCCGCGACCGATAGCTACGCGCCCTGAGAACCAGCTCGTCGACACGTGGCCCAATCGGCCAGGTCGTCGCGGCGCGCTGAGCCAGCGCCTCCAATCCCGACGTCGGAACGAGATCGAGCGACCCGGGAGACGCTGGCGTTTTCAGCGCGGCCAGATCGGCCACGGTCGTGATCCCGATCTGCTGGAGCGCCCGCTTGTCGTTGATCGTCGCGTGCGGGAGCACCGACAGGTCATCGTGGGCAAACGCCCATTTCATGCAGAACTCATTGTAGATACAACTATCGCAGTGCCGATCGATGTGGAACGGCACATCGGCAAACTCCATTGCCGCCACTCGCCGCGCGGTCGAACGCTCGTCGGTAACGAGATCCCGCACCGACCCGAGGTACGGTAGTGGGTCGCGGATGACCTCGAGCAGCCCTTCGCTGAGCCCGAAGATCTCCATTGCCAGCGCCCGTTGATCGTCACGCTCCCGACGCTCGGCTTCGCTCAGCGCCGTGTCGGGGGTGGATGGCCCGCGGTAGAGGATGCCTAGCTCGATCCCGGCCAGGTCGAGGCCGGCTTCCGCGAAGACCGTGGCGATCATCTCGTGATAGAAGGCGACCTGCAGCCGGTGGTCGACCTTCGTCGCGCGGGTCGCCTTCATGTCAGCGATCAGCACGCCCAGCCGGCCATCATCGTCGCGCGCCAGCCGCAGCAGGTCGATCGCCCCGCGGATCCGCCAGCCGTCGACATCCGCACTGACACGCGGCTGGAACAGAAGAACCGACTCGCCGGCCGGCAGCGAACGCGCCAGCTGCACAATCTCGGCGTTGATATCGGTCCATCCGCCAGTCTTGGCCGCATCGCGGAAGCTGACTGTCCGTCCGCGCTCGGCAGCCTCCCCCTCGATGCGGTCTTCGAACTCCTGCCCAGAGCGCGGAAACAGCGCCGGAATCCGCTGGGCGCGCACGCCATACTCGCCCATGAATCCGGTGCCATGGGCGCGTTCGTGTAGCCGAAAGCGGAGGAACCGCTCGCATTGGCCCAGACGGACAAAACGCGCGACATCGGTCGGCACGATCGTCTTTGTCTGGCTCTCGGAGAGTGGCTGCAGCAATGGCTCGGTCATCGGCGGCGCATCCTTGAACTGATCGGCTCGATTACACGGGAAGAATACGACATTGCCTGGACGCAAACCCCGCGCGTGACGTCCGTGCTAAGGTCATCAGGGAATAGCATCAACCTGGGGCGGCCACACGCTATTGCCGCCATCAATGGGCAATCCCCCTGTACAGGAGGTATTGTTGAGCCGCAGACAACGACCCGGCGCACCCTATCCGTTGGGCGCGACCTGGGACGGGAGAGGCGTCAACTTCGCCATCTTCTCCGAGAATGCAACCGGCGTTCGGCTCTGTCTCTTCGAAGCCGGCAACCCTGCGGTCGAGAGTGAACAGATACCCCTCCGCGAGGTGACAGCGCATGTCTGGCACACCTATCTGCCCGACATCCACCCCGGCCAGCGCTACGGCTATCGCGTCGATGGCCCGTACGAGCCGGGGAACGGGCTGCGCTTCAACCCCAACAAGCTGCTGATCGACCCGTACGCGAGGGCGCTCACTGGTCAACTGGACTGGGACGCACCGGTCTTCGGCTTCGACCTGCACGATGACGACGGCGATCTGTCGTTCGACGAGCAGGACGATGCCTGGGGCGTGCCGAAGGGCGTGGTAATTGACCCGGAGTTCGACTGGGAGGATGACCAGCTCCCGCGTATCCCCTGGCAGGATTCGATCATCTACGAGACCCACGTCAAGGGCTTCAGCATCCGAAACCCGGCCGTGCCGGAACGGCTACGCGGGACCTACGCCGGCGTCGCGCACCCGGCCTCTATCGACTACCTCACCAGCCTCGGAATCACCGCCGTCGAGCTGATGCCGGTGCATGCATTCCTCGACGATGGTCATCTCCTCGAACGAGGCCTCTCGAACTACTGGGGGTACAACTCACTCTGCTTCTTCGCGCCCGATGGACGATACAGCAGCTCGGGTGACTGCGGCGCGCAGGTGCGCGAATTCAAGGCGATGGTCAAGGCCCTGCATCGTGCCGGCATCGAAGTCATCCTCGATGTCGTCTACAACCACACCGCCGAGGGCAGCGAGCTCGGCCCCACGCTGTCGCTGCGCGGCATCGACAATACCTCGTACTACCGCCTCGTCGCTGACGACCCGCGCTACTACTTCGACTTCACGGGAACAGGCAATTCACTGAACCCACGCCATCCCCAGGTGTTGCAGCTCATCATGGATTCGCTGCGCTACTGGGTCACCGAGATGCACGTGGATGGCTTCCGATTCGACCTGGCCGCCACCCTGGCCCGCGAGCTGCATGACGTCGATCGATTGTCGGCGTTCTTTGACATCATCCACCAGGATCCTGTCATCTCGCAGGTCAAGCTGATCGCCGAGCCGTGGGACGTCGGCGAGGGCGGCTACCAGGTCGGCAACTTCCCGGTGCTGTGGACCGAGTGGAACGGCAAGTACCGAGACACCGTCCGGCAGTTCTGGAAGGGCGACGAGGGCTTGATGGCCGACCTCGCCTACCGCTTGACCGGCTCGAGTGACCTCTACCAGAACGACGGACGAAAACCGTACGCCAGCATCAACTTCGTCACCGCCCACGACGGGTTCACGCTCGCCGATCTCGTCTCATTCAATACGAAGCACAACGAGGCCAACGGCGACGAGAACCAGGACGGCGCCGACGACAACATCTCGTGGAATTGCGGTGCGGAGGGGCCGACGGGCGACCCGGAAATCAGGGCATTACGCGCGCAGCAGCAGCGCAACTTCCTCGCCACGCTCCTGCTCTCGCAAGGCGTGCCGATGCTATCGGGTGGAGACGAGATTGGTCGGACACAGGGCGGCAACAACAATACGTACTGCCAGGACAACGCGACCTCGTGGTACGACTGGGATCTCGACCCGGCCGGCGACGCGCTGCTCAGCTTCACGAAGCGGCTCATCGCTATTCGCAAGCGACACCCGGTTCTCCGCCGCAGACGATTCTTCCAGGGACGACGTGTCTACGGATCGGATATCCGTGACATCACCTGGTTCCGTCCCGACGGCAAGCTGATGACCGACGACGAATGGGATGCAGGATGGATTCGGACACTCGGCATGCGCCTGGCCGGCGATGCGCTCGGCGATGTCGACGAGCGCGGCGAACCGATCGTCGACGACACGCTGCTAATCCTGGCTTCCGCGCACCATGAGCCAATCGACTTCATGATGCCGGGCGTTCAGCCGGGGGTCGAATGGGAGCTCATCTTCGATACGAGCTCTCCGGGCCCGAACGAGCAACCACGACGGTACACCGTCGGCGAGAACTACCGGCTCGCGGGGCGGTCGGTTTCCTTGCTCAGAAGAGTCGATGAGTAAGGTCGCGTTGCCGATAAGCTACTCGCGGCTGTTGTCTGCGTCCAGCCCGATCACGTGAACGGCAGCTTCTGGCACAAACACCCGAGACTGACCGCCTGTCCCGAGCTTCAGCCGGCCGATCTCTCCGCGCGATACACCAACCTCCAGATGTCCAGCCCCGATCGCCACGACGATCGTTGCTCTGGTGCCGTAGTCGAGCACATCGACGATCTCGCCTGATAGTTCCGTGCCTCGCTCGCCGGCTGGGGCGTCACTGGTAAGCAGGCGCAGGAGGTCGGACCTGAGCACGACGTCGACCTGTCCCTCGTGAACCTGACGAGGGCTCCGAAGCCGGCCGACGGGCGTTTCGACACGCATTCCGCTCGCATCGCGCGACGCGACACCGGCGAAAATGTTCCGAGCCTGGACGAGCTCGGCAACCACCCGGTCGGCGGGCGTCGCGAGAACACGAGCGACACGATCGACCTGGCGAAGCCGGCCATCCACCATGATCGCCATTGTCGAGCCGACAGTCACCGCCTCTTCGAGGTCGTGAGTCACAAAGACGACCGGCACGCCGAGGTCGCGTTGGATCACCTGAAGGAGCGATCGCAACTCCAGCCGGGTCGGTGCGTCCAACGCGGCGAGTGGCTCATCCAGCAGCAGCGCCTCCGGGTCAGCAGCAACGGCCCGCGCCAGCGCGATTCGTTGCTGCTGACCTCCCGAGAGCTCGCCGGGTCGGGCCGCTGCTCGGTCACCGAGCCCAACCACGTCGAGCAGCTCACGCGCGCGAATGCGAGCTTCGGCCGGCCGCAAGCGGCGGCCAGCGGTCATCGGATAGGTGATATTGTCCAGCGCGCTGAGGTGCGGAAACAGTGCGTAATCCTGGGGCACGTAACCGATCTTCCGTTGACGCGGGTCGAGCGAGAGCCCGCGTTCGGAGTCGAGCAGCACGCGCTCCCCGAGTCGGATCTGCCCCGCGTCGACCGACACGACGCCGGCGATCGCGCGAAGAAGCATCGTCTTCCCTGCCCCAGAAGGGCCGAACAGAACGAGGATGCCGTTCTCGACCGACAGCGTGACGTCGAGCTCGAATGCCGAGACGCGCTTTCGAACGCGGATATCAAGCACGCGGCCGGACCTCGGTGGCCGCTACCCCGCCGCCGTGCCGGACTAGCAGCTTGAACAGCAGCAGCACGCTGAATGAGACGACGACGAGAATGATCGACAACGCCAGCGTCGCGTCGAGTCGTCCCGACTCGAGGGTCTCATAGATCGCCAGCGGCATCGTCTGCGTGCGGCCGGCGAAGTTCCCGGCGAACATCAGCGTGGCGCCGAATTCGCCAAGCGCTCGCGCCCATGCCATCACCGCCCCGCCCAGGAGCGCCGGCAGAGCCAGCGGAACCGTTACGGTTCGAAAGATCGTCAGCCGACTTGCGCCGAGCGTTGCCGCAATCTCTTCCAGACCGGAATCCACCGACTCGAATCCCGCGCGTGCCGAGCGGACGAAAAACGGCGCCGCAACAAATGTCTGAGCAAGAATCACGGCCAGGGTCGTAAACGGGATCTCGATTCCCAGCCCCGATAGAAACGGCCCAGCCACCCCGCGCCGGCCAAATGCCATCAACAGGGCAACACCGGCCACGGCAGGCGGCAACACCATCGGGAGATCGACCAGCGTATCAAGCAGCTGATGTCCCCGAAATCGATACCGCGCCAACAGGTAGGCTACCGGTGTGCCGACGGAAATCGAGGCAAGGAGCGTCACGGATGTCGTGATCAACGACAACGTCAGCGCCTGGTGGACGATCGGATCGTCGAGCGCGCGAGATAGCGCGCCGGACGGGACCCCGCGGATGAAGATCGCGGCGATGGGGAGGCCCAGGAATACGAGTAGCGCCAGGCTGGCGACGATCAGCGCCGCGCGAGCCGGCGGGAACAGCGACAGGCGGCTGGCCGGCCGGAGCGCATCGTCGCGTTCGACTGGCGCGGCCGCAGCCGGGAGCGTCTCACGCATGGCTGGGACATCCGATCATGCTCGCACCCGTCCGCTCGCGCGATCCAGCCATTCCAGCAGCGCGACATTCTGCGCGAGTCGCATCTCGATAACGAGCCGGCGGAATTCGTCCTCTTCCGAGTCGAGCTGCTCGCGCAGTGACTCGACGAAGCGGCGGCAGACATCGCGCTGCCTCTCGACAAGCCCCTCAGCATCCCCTGAGCCTGGCATCCGGGCGACGTACAGCTTCAGCAGGAACGCCAGGCGGAGGTCTCGCGTGCGCTCTACGGGCTCGGCCAGCCAGCGATCAAGCGTCTCGACGCCCAGATCGGTCAGTTCCAACATCCGTCTCGCCGGCCGCGAGCCCTGCTGCTGAACGGTGGAACGCACTAATCCATCGCGTTCGAGCTTCTTGAGGTTCGCGTACAGCAGGCTCGGCTCGAGACGGACTATGTCGCCAAGGACAGTCTCCGGCAAGAACTCACGAGTCAGGTCGTAGCCATGGCGCGGCCCCTGTCGCAGGAGGCCCAGCAGCACCATCTCCACAGCCACAGGGCACCATCCTGTCTGCTATTCAGCGGCTGACTATTCTTGATTATAGTACGAGACTCCCACTGCGTTGCTGTTGACCAGCGGCGCGTTTCCTGCGACGGTATCAGCAAGGGACGTCGCCGGAGCGCCGTCCGACACGAAAGGCGCCTGCGGGATGGAAGCCTCCGTTCGTCTCGGGTCGATTCGTGGCATCCGGATCGGGATCCACTACAGCTGGTTCATCGTCCTCGTTATCTTTTCGTACCTGCTCGCCGAAGGACAGTATCCAAACCAGTATCCCGGGTGGACGACAACACAGTACTGGGTCGTTGCGGTCGCGACCGTTATCCTCCTCTTCGCCTCGGTGCTGGTCCACGAGCTCGGTCACTCGTTCGTCGCACAGGCGCGCGGGATTGAGGTCGTTGGAATCACCCTGTTTATCTTCGGCGGAGTCGCCGAGATCGCGGAAGAGTCAGACGAGCCGGGCGGGGAGTTTGCGATCGCGATCGCCGGCCCGCTCACATCGCTCGGCCTGTCGGCGATCTTCGGTGGCCTCTGGATGCTGCTCCACGGCACGAATGCGCAGGTCAGCGCGCTCCTGGGCTACCTCGCCGTCGTCAATGCAATCCTCGCCGTCTTCAACCTGATCCCCGGCTTCCCGCTGGATGGGGGCCGTGTGCTACGAGCGATCCTCTGGAAGATCACCGGCGATGTCCGGAAGTCGACACGGATCGTCTCGGTGATCGGCACGTTCGTTGGCAGTGTCTTCTTCGTCCTCGGCATTTTCGCCGCGCTGAGCGGCAATCTCATCAACGGGCTCTGGTATCTGGCGCTTGGGTGGTTCCTGCAGAACGCTGCCAGCTCGGGGTATCGGCAGGTCGAGCAGGAGGAGCTGATCAAGGGCCACGTCGTCTCGGAGGTGATGGATCCCGCTCCGCTGACCGTCCAGGGAGGATTCACGGTCGCAGAACTGGTGCACGACTGGTTCCTTGCGCGCAACGTTCGCGGAGCGCCTGTCGTCACGAACGACTGGTTCGAGGGTATCGTCACGATCTCCGACGTCCGCCACGTCCCGCGCGATCGTTGGGAGGAGACGCTGGTGAAGGACATCATGACCCCCCGCGACAAGGTCCAGTCGGTGACGCCGGATGCCGGCATCGACGTGGCGCTGCGGACGATGTCCGAGCATAGCTTCGACCAGCTACCGGTGATTGCCGACAGGCAGCTCGTCGGATTGTTACGCCGCGCCGATCTGGTTCGATTCCTGCACTTGCAACAGACGTTGATGTCAGACAAGCAGCGCACCAGTCGCGCCTCCTGAGCGCTGCGATGAACATCGACTCTGGCCGCCGTTCCAGACGGCTACTGGACGCCTGGCGATCGCCCGCTGAGGGGTAGTCCGGCTACCAAATCTGACAAGCAGTTGATACCGTTGTCCCGGCGCGAATTGGAAAGCGCGTGGCACAGGAGGGTATTGATGAGCGATCGGTCATGGGGTGGCAACACGATGTCGGGCAAGCTGGAGCGCGTGCTTGTCTACCCACCGGTGCCGCCCGACCCCTCGGTGTCGTGGGAGGAGTTCGGATATCTCCACCCGCTCGATCATGATCTCGCAGTGCGGGAGCACACCGCGTTCCGTCGGATTCTCACCGACGCGGGCATCGAGGTCATCACTGGCGAGATCGACGACGCGAAGCTTCAGGACGGCATCTTCGGCTACGATCCCGTCTTTACAACGAACGCCGGCGCGATCCTGACCCGGATGGGCAAGCCGCTCCGAGAGGCGGAGGTCGACCTGGCGGAGCGGACGATGCAGGAGATCGGTGTCCCGATCGCGGGCCGGATCGTCGCGCCAGGCACCGTTGAGGGTGGCGACTGCCTCTTCATCGACGCGAACACACTCGCGATCGGTCGCGGCTACCGGACCAACGAATCTGGCATCCAGCAGATGCGGGAGATCCTGGCGTCATCCGGGGTTGAGGTCATCGGTTATGACCTGCCGTACTGGCATGGGGCCGGCGAGTGTCTGCACCTGCTTTCCATGATCAGCATGATCGACGATGACCTTGCGATCGTCTACAAGCCGCTGATGTCGGTTGCCCTTGTCCAGCTGCTGGAGGAGCGCGGCATTACGATGGTGGAGATTCCCGACGAGGAGTTCCCGACGCAAGGATGCAACGTCCTGGCTCTCGGGCCGCGCCGCTGCGTGATCCTGCGTGAGAACACTGTCACCGCCGAGCGTTTGCGCGCGGCAGGTTGTGAGGTCATTACCTACGCGGGCGACGAGATTTCGCACAACCGAACGGGCGGCCCGACATGCCTCACACGCCCAATCTTGCGATTGGAACGCTAGAGTAGCCGCATTCTGCCCCCACGCTGTCTCAGGTTCGGTACACTTCGCTGGGCCCCGACGGGGTCGAAGCGATCTGCTCGCCTGTGACCAACGCGCTATGGCGCTGGCCGCCACCACACCAGCTTGGACGATCATCGCCTATGTCAACTGCTTCATCGCCAATTCGCCGATTCATCGATAGCGCGGGCCGAAGCCGCACAAATGGCGCGCCAGCAGCCGAGCACGATGCCCAGCTAATCCGCCTGGAACGCATTGCGTGGGCTGCCGCAGCGACGATCCTGCTGCTGTTTCTCGTCAGCATCATCGGGGTCCAGCTCGCGGGGCGCGGCGAGGTTCGATCGGGAGTCCACGCCCTCGGGGTGGATCTCAGTGGCATGAACAGCCAGCAAGCGGCTGAAGCGCTCACACTGGCCGCGAACACGCACACTTCACAGTCGTTGACGCTGGCAGATGGCGACCGTGCGTGGACGATCACTGCCGCGAACCTGGGTCTTGTTATCGATGTCGACGGTATCGTCGATGACGCGCTTTCTACTGGCCATACAGGCTACGGCCCCACCCGACTCGCCATCCTCTGGCGATTCAAGTCCGAACCATACGTCGTTGGCGGAGATCGCCTGTCAGTCGACCAGGTTCGGCTCAGCAGCCAGCTCGCATCGCTGGCCGGCGCGATCCAGCAGACCCGCGTCGACGGACAGCTCGCAGTCGATTCAACCGGTATCACCTGGGTTGCGCCAGCGACCGGGCGCGCGCTCGATACGCAGAACACGCAGGCCGAGATCATGTCGGCGCTGGCCAACGGTCAGACTGAGGTCGCCCTCGTCATTCACGAAGATGCGCCGCCGGTCTCCCTGGCTCAATACATCGATGCCCGCGACCGGCTGCACCGCGTCTGGGATGCGCCGATTGAGTTGGTCGCTGTCGACCAGACATGGCCACTCACACCCGACCAGGTCAGCAAGCACATCACGATCGTGCAACCAGTTGGCGGCAATCCTGCACAGCTGAAGATCGACAAGAAGTGGGTTGACGCTGTGGTCCAGGAAATCTCGATCGGGGTCGACGCTACGCCGCAAAGCGCGCGGGCATGGTGGGGCGACGGCGGCCGGCTGGTGAAGACACGCGATGCGAAGGCCGGGCATACGCTCGACGCTGACAAGTCCGCAGCCCTCATTCAGGCCGCGACGACCGGCGAGAGCGACTCCAATCGCGTCGAGCTTCCGGTCGCAACGATCGCCCCCCCGACGCAGCCTGCTGACTTCGGCGCCATCGATGTATCGACGATTCTCGCCAGCTCCAGCACAACCTACGGAGGCGGGCTACCGGAACGCAGCCACAACATCGAGCTCGCGGCATCGCTTCTGAACGGCGCGCTGGTTCTACCGGGCCAGACGTTCTCGTTCAATTCCGAAGTTGGCCCGACAACAGTCGAAGCAGGTTGGCAGATAGCCTACGGAATCGCCGAGAGCAACGGCCAGATCACGACTGTGCCGGCCGAGGCCGGCGGCATTTGCCAGGTCGCCACCACCGTCTTCCAGCCGGTCTTCTTCAGCGGCTTCCGCATCGACGAGCGGGCGAGCCATTCGTACTGGATCCCCCGCTACGCCTATCAGGGCAACGTCGGCATCGACGCGGCGGTGGAGTCAACCGTCGGGCTCGACATGCGATGGACCAACGATGGACCAAGCCCAGTGCTCCTTGAGGTCTATGCCGACGGCGAGGATCTGACGGTCAATCTCTACGGAGCGCCGTTGCCGTGGCGCGTCGAAGTTGATCCACCAATTATCACCAACGTCGTCACCGCGGACCCGACGGTCCACTACCAGGAGACCGATACCTTGCCGTCCGGATCGCAGCGCGCGATCGAGCATGCGCAGGATGGCTTCGACGTGACAGTCACACGTCGGGTGATTCAGGGGGACAACGTCGTTTCCGAGAACTTCTCGACGACCTACGCCCCTGCGCAGAACGTCGTGTTGGTTGGCATATGATCGGGCCGGGCGGGCAAGGGCTGGAGATCCTGAAGACACTGGCAATTCTGTGACTAATGGACACTCCAGGCCGGAAGGTTTGGTTATACTAGCCACACGTGAGCGGATCGAGCGGCCCCGGGAGCGACGGCGGTTTGCTGTGCGCACTGGAACCGGATGGGCCACGGCCGGCGGCGCTCGCCGACGGCATTACAAGCATTTGGGAGGCAGCAGCGGATGAGCGGACAGACGCTCCTGACGGTGATCCTGGTACTCGCTGTCCTCGCCTGGCTTGCCCAGCTGGTCTGGCTATTCCGCTACGCCGAACAACAGCACGCTGATCCGTTTCGCGTCGTCTCCGGCGCGGCGATCTTCTTCATCGCAGCGGCGCCGGTCGCAATGCGAAGCCCCGGCCTCGTCGAGCGGCTGGCTGATTTCTGGGACCGACTGTTCGGCGGCCGGCCACAAGCCGTCGCCGTCCCGCGTGTTCCAGCCCGATTGCTGATCAACGGTGAGCAGCTTCCGCTGGATCAGCCGCGCACACGTATCGGCCGCTACCCGAACAACGAGATCGTTCTCGACCACTCGACTGTCTCCGCCTACCACGCCGAGATCATCGAACGGCCCGATGGACGACACGAGATACAGGATAACGGAAGCCGAAACGGCACGCGGGTCAACGGAGACATTGTCACGAATCGCATCCTCAAGGAGGGTGATCTGATCACCCTCGGCGCGGCATCGATGCACTACCTCGGCCCATCCAGTCGGGAATCACAGGCTGCGATGGCGGCAGATTATCGACGGCGCGACCCGCAGCACGACGACGCGGATCCCTACGATCATCGCTGATACCCCGACTGTCCATCGACTCGAGCCGGGCGACGACCGACACCAGCCGCATCGCGTATTTATTGAACGGCGGCATGTGGACGTAAACCACTAGACGCCCTCCAGGATTGGCGATCAATCTCGTGGATTTCGATCTCATTTCGAAGTTATTGTCGATTATCGCGATCGACCTCGTCCTCAGCGGCGACAACGCGGTCGTCATCGCCATGGCCTCGCGGCGCTTGCCACCCGCGCAGCGCAAGAAGGCGATCATCTATGGTGGTGGCGGCGCGGTCGTTCTGCGCATCCTCTTCACGATCGGCGCAGCGCTGCTGCTCGGTGTTCCGCTACTGCAGGCTATCGGCGGTTTGCTGCTGATCTACATCGCCATCAAGCTCATCCAGCCGGCCAGCTCGGATCACAGCGGCGTCCAGGCAGCCGACACACTCGGCGCGGCAATCCGAACGATCATCATGGCCGACATCGTGATGAGTCTCGATAACATGCTGGCGGTCGGTGGGGCAGCCCACGGCCACATCGGTCTACTGATCTTCGGCCTGATGCTTTCGATCCCGATTCTCCTGTTCGGCAGCAGTGCCATCGCGCGACTGATTGACCGATACCCGTGGTTGAATCTGGTCGGCGCGGCGATCCTTGTCCACACCGCGCTGGAGATGTTCTTCAACGACAAGTACGTCCTCAAGTTCATCCATCTCGACCGGCTGGTTGAGCTTGCCATCATTCTGGCAATCGTTGCCGCAATCGCGGCGCTCGGCTGGCTCTGGAACAAGCGTGCCCAGGACGCACGAGACAAGGCACAACATGGCCGGCCGCTCGATACGACCGAACCAGCTAGCTGACGCGTGACTGACACGCCGTTGGGCGAGCTCCGCGATTGGTTCGACACCTGGGCAGCTTACGTTCGAGCCCGCAACTTCGTCGCAGCGCGAGCGCTCTTTTCGCCGGGGGTCATGGGCTTCGGCACACACATGCGCATCGTCCACGGGCTGGACGCGCTGGAGCGCGACCAGTGGCGGGCCGTCTGGCCAACGATCACCGGATTCACGTTTCTCACCGACGAAATCGAGGGCGGCGTCTCAACCGACAATACGACCGCCTGGGCGATCGTGCCGTGGTCATCTTGCGGCTATGCCGAAGATGGGACGCCGTTCGACCGACCCGGCCGAGCGACGGTTGTCTTCAATCGCAAGAGCAACGGCGAGGGTTGGCGCGCAATTCACACGCACTTCTCCCTCGCCCCTGGAACACCGCAGAAGTCCTGGGGAAACTCCGACCGGGCTTAGGCGCTGATGCCGCAACTCTGGCCGGCCGCTCGGCTCCAGCTCAGCAGCTCATCGTGCTCGTCATCATCGAGGGTGAACATCGTGCCGCAATCCGGGCAGGTGACGACCCAGGTGCAGTCGCCACGCATTTCACACAACTCAGCGACGTCGCCGAAGATTCCCTTTGTGCAGAGATGATCTCGCACTCGATCGATGCTAGAGGTAACCGACATACGAACCCCCTTCGCGATTCATATCTCCGCGTCGTCCGAGTGTAACGATCTATGCACTATCTGACAACATCGTGAATCTCATCACGTATGCGCTAACCTCAGAGCCTGTTCGGCTACGCGCCCTGGCGGGCCGGTACCATTGTCTACATGGACGATCAGCCATTCGAACGGCTAGACTGCGATGCGCGGCGCGAATCGCAGTCCCACTCGCCCGCTGTTTCGACGCCCAGCGGCATCGCTGGCCCACTTGTAATGTGCTACGGGAGATGAAGGGCCACAGTTGAGCGACCTGGCGCTAGCGACCATCATCTTCGTCGTTACTTACACCGTTATCATTACCGAACGCATCGACCGCACGACGGCAGCGGTCGCTGGCGCGTTGATCATGGTGCTTGCAGGCGTCATCAATCAGCAACAGGCGATCGCGGCGATTGACTTCAACACCATCGGCCTGTTGATCGGGATGATGATCATCGTCTCTATCCTCAAGCGAACCGGGATCTTCGCGCATCTCGGGTTCACCGTCGCCCGCTGGACTGGCGGGCGCGTCATGCCGATGCTCCTGACGCTGGCGCTGATGACCGCTGTCGCGTCGGCATTCCTGGACAACGTGACGACCGTGCTTCTGATGGTCCCGGTCACTATCGCTCTATGCGAACTCCTCGGGCTACCTGCGACACCCTTCCTGATGACCCAGGTAATTGCCAGCAACATCGGCGGCACCGCGACCCTGATCGGCGACCCGCCAAACATCCTGATCGGCTCGGCGACTGGTCTTGACTTCGTCAGCTTCCTGGTCAATCTCGGTCCGATCGTCCTGGTCATTCTCGCAGTCGCTGCGGTCGCCGCCGCGTTCCATTACCGGCATATCGCCCGCACGGATATCGAGCGGCATGCCGAGCTCATCGCCAGCGCTGCTACCCAGCCGATCGAGGATCCCGTCCTGCTCCGGAAGAGTCTTGCCGTCCTGGGCATCACGCTTGTCGGTTTTCTGCTCCACGGCATGCTCCATCTCGAGGCAGCAACGGTTGCCCTGGGCGGAGCCGCGCTGCTACTCCTTATCTCGAGAGTCGAGCCTCACCACGTGTTTCTGGAGATCGAGTGGTCAACGATCTTCTTCTTCGCCGGCCTGTTCGTTCTGGTCGGCGGGATCAAGGAGATGGGGCTGCTCGACCGGCTGGCAACCCATACGATCGACCTCACCGGTGGGAATGTGACATTCACCATCCTGGCATTGATCTGGCTCGCGGCAGCGCTCTCGGCAGTCGTCGACAATATTCCCGCGGTGACCACGTTGATTCCATTGACGTTCGCTGTCGCTCGATTGCTCTTCCCGGATCTCGCCGGGCTAAGCAATGTCGATCTCGCCCAGCACGCGCAGGTAGCCCCGCTCTGGTGGGCGCTCGCGCTTGGCGCGTGTCTCGGGGGTAACGCAACGCTGATCGGAGCGTCGGCCAACGTCGTCGCCGCAGGAGTCGCTGAGCGCCATGGAGAGACCATCTCGTTCTGGGGCTTTACCCGGGTCGGATTGCCAGTAACGCTCGGCAGCCTGATCCTGGCAACCGGCTACATCTGGCTCCGCTATCTCGCCTGATCTCCGGCTATCGTCGTAGCGCGATCGCCCGTTCGATGACCCCATCGTGTGCCTGACGCTCAAACGTATCATCGAGCGCCGCAAGGCTGGCCGGGCCATGACGGCGCTCCAGCGCACGCTCGATCAGCCAGTCGGCCAGCGTCGGATTCTTTGGCAGCAGCGCGCCATGGAGGTAGCAGCCGATGGTGTTGCGGTAGCGAGCGCCCTCGAAGCCGTCCTGGCCATTGTTGCCCCGCCCGATCCGCACGCTACCGAGCGGCCGAACGCCTTCGCCAAGGAACGTCTTGCCGGAGTGATTTTCGAAACCGACCAGCGTGCCGAGATCGTCAGTATCGACAACGACATTGCCAATGAACCGCTCGTGGCCGGCCTCGCTGACCACATCGAGCGCGCCGATGCCCGGCAGATCATCGCCATCGAACGGACGGTAATGGCGCCCCAGCAGCTGATATCCGCCGCAGACCGCGAGGACCGGCATGCCGTCCTCGATCGCCTGCTTCAGCGCGGCGCCCTTGTCACCCTGCATATCGTGCGAGACGGCGATCTGCTCGCGATCCTGCCCGCCACCCCAGAAGAGGAGATCCCAGGCGTCTGGGTCTAGGGGCTCGCCGAGGCCAACCGTCGCGGCCTGCACATCGATGCCACGCCATTCGGCCCGGCGAACGAGCGCCATCACGTTACCCCGATCGCCGTAGATATTCATCTCCTGGCCGTACAGCCAGCCGATCCGCAGATCCATCCGTGGCGTCCCCCGACTACTGTGCCCAGAACTCCTCGACGACACCGCGATCGGCGAGCGCCTGGCGCAGCTGTAACAACGCGGTGTACGTCAGCAACAGGAAGACGCTTGCGCCCTCCGGGGTCGCGTCAACGATGAGATCGAGCGTCTCATCGAGCGGACGCCCGGCCGTCTGTGCGTCGATCCGGTCGGCGGCGATGCCAGCGTACTTCAACCGAACTGCAAGATCGTACCCGCGCAGGCCGGCAACAATGAACGTCGCGCGATGGCGCGGCTCAGCGAGCACCTCGAAATCGACATCCCACAGCCAGGAAACGTCCCGCCCGTCCGCGTCGAGATCATTGATCGCGATCACTAGCGGGGAAACCAGCGGATCGACGGTGATCGTCCGGAGCACCTCGTTGAAGCCGGTCGGGTTCTTCGAGAGCGCCAGGGTCATCTGCCGTCCGCGGTACGACACGCGCTCCAGCCGGCCGAACGCCGCCTCGAAGCCGGACAACGCACGGGCGATCGGCTCACTCTCCAGCCCGAGAACCCTCGCGGCGGCTATCGCGGCCAGGGCGTTATAGGCGTTGTAGAGTCCTGGCAATGCGACGTCGAACGCGAGATCCCGGGCCACACGACCCGGACGCGCATCGTGAACTTGCATCGACAATCCACGCATGCCATCCAGCCGAATGTCCGACGCGCTCAGATCGAGTGGCGGGCGACGGTTGCCACACGACGGACAACGCCAGTCGCCGAGGTGCGAAAGGAACAGCGCATCGTAGACCAGCGGCGCTTCGCAGACGCGACAAACCGCCGCGTCCGACGCGTGTGGCAACGAGGAGAGGGTCGAGGTCGACCCGACCAACCCGAACGAGACGACCGTCGCGGGGCAATCAGACGCGAGCGCGGCGAGATTCGGGTCGTCAGCATTGACAACGAGCAGTGTTGTCGGGTCAAGGTCTCGCAGCGCCTCTCGCCAGTGGCGAGCGATTGTCTCCAGCTCCCCATAACGATCGAGCTGGTCGCGAAAGAGATTGAGCAGCACGACAACGCGCGGTTTCGCGCGTCGGAGGACGTCGGGTAGCGCGTTCTCGTCGCTTTCGATGACACCGATCTCAGGGCCACCATCTCCCAGCAACGGCATCTGCTCGGCGAATGCCGCTGAGATTCCACGAACGAGGTTGGAGCCGGAGCGGTTGTGGGCGACAATGCGGCCAGATTCGGCCAGCATCCCCGCCAACATCCTGCTCGTCGTCGTCTTTCCGTTCGTGCCGGCCACGACGATCGTGCCGGCCGGCAGCCTGCCAGCCAGCTTGTCGAGCATGCGCGGATCAAGATAGCCCGCGACGAGGCCGGGCAGCGCGGTGCCACCTCCGCGGCCAAGCCGGCGAATCCCGGCAGTCAGCAGCTTGCTCGTGGTGGTCGCCGCCATGAGACGCGGATCGATCGTCCGTATCATGGGGCCGGCGTCGCCTGTTCTGCCGGCTGTCCGGCCGTCACCCCGGTAATCACTGTCACTGATTCGAGGCTATCGAAGTTGACGAGCGGCAGGACTTCGACGATCGTCTCGTTCTTCGCCTGGTTCTTCTTGATCTCCATGACCTTTCCAACGACGAGACCCTCAGGTATCCCGACGGTCTTGCCAGAGGTCACGACGATCTCTTTGTCGTCGATGTTCACATCATAGGGAATATGGCGCATCTCGACGCGACCGCCCTCCTGCCAGAGACCATAGACGATCCCCTCGGCACGGGCATTCTGTAGCCGCGCGCCCGTCTGAAATCCGGAGTCGATCACAAGCAACACCTTTGCGCGCCTGGCTTCGACCTCGACCACCTGTCCCACCAGGAAATTGGGGCTGACAACCGCCATTCCGATCTGAATGCCGTCATCGGCGCCCCGATTGATAACCACGAACTTTTCGCGACTCTGTGGGTCGCTACTGATCACATCGGCAGTGAGATACGTGAGGTCCGGCCGTGATTCCTGGAACTTCAGCTGCTGCCGGAGGGTCTCTACCTCGATCGAGAGCTCCTGCAACCGCGCGTTATCTGCCAACAACCGATCGCGTTCAGCGGTGACATCCGCCAACTGTTTGCGCAGGTTAGGATCTCCGCCCGGGTTGCGGGCGCCGGCCTGCCGGCCCAGCGAGGTCAGTTGCCGGCCCGCCGGCGCCAGGATTCCGCCGGCGATCCGTTTTGGCACGTCGAGCACCCCTCGGGAGTCAGCCACAAGAAACAGCAGCGCGACGAGCACCAGCGAGCCAAAGATCAGGAGGTTGCGACGAGCAATCGGGGAGAAGGGAGGCACCAGGACTCAGACCCTTCGCCGGAGCTCCTGGCCACTGGCCAGCGCTCGGGAGTAAAGATGAAGCGCCTCGGCGACACGGCCGGTGCCGCGGGCAACACACGTCAGAGGATCTTCGGCGCGCCGCACCGGCATCCGCAGCTCCGCTTGCAGCCGTCGATCGAGCCCGAGCAATAGCGCGCCGCCACCAGCGAGGATGATGCCCTGCTCCATGATGTCGGCGACCAGCTCCGGCGGCGTCTCTTCAACGCAGGTCTTTACGATATCGACGATCATGTTGACCGGCCCGCTGATCGCGTCGCGGATTTCCACACTGGAGACCTCGACCGATTTCGGCAAGCCCGTGAGCAAGTCACGACCCCGCAGCATCACACGGCGCTCCTCCTCCAGTGGGTAGGCAGAACCTGCGGCGATCTTGGCGTTCTCTGCTGTGCGCTCACCGATAACGAGATTGTGGTCACGCCGCGCGTACTGCACAATCGCCTCATCGATCTCATCCCCAGCAACCCGCAGCGAGTGGTTGACGACGATTCCTCCGAGCGAGATGACAGCCACTTCGGTTGTGCCACCACCGATATCGACAATCATGCTGCCGACCGGCTCGTTGATCGGGAGCCCGGCGCCGATCGCGGCGGCCATTGGCTCCTCGATCGTGAATGCCTCGCGCGCGCCAGCCGACAGCGCGGCATCCTTTGCCGCTCGCTTTTCGACTTCAGTAACACCGGATGGGATGCCGATGACGACGCGCGGGTGAGGCGCCATGATCCGCTGAACGTGCACCTTCTCGATGAAGTAACGCAGCATTAGCTCGACCGTGTCGAAGTCCGCAATCACCCCGTCCTTCAACGGGCGGACGGCCACGATCGTCTCCGGCGTCTTGCCAACCATCGCCTTGGCCTCGACGCCGACCGCGATAGCGCGCTTCGACTTCGTATCGACGGCGACCACCGAAGGCTCGGATATGACGATGCCCTTACCACGGACGTACACCAGGGTATTGGCAGTCCCGAGGTCGATCCCCAGATCGCGACTGAAGAGGCCGAAGAAGTAGTTCAGGGGCCGGATCATCGTGCGTGAAACCTCAGAATCAGCGCCTCACGGTGGGCTGGATCGGCAGCAAAAAACCGCGTCAGATCGCGGAAATTGGACGCGTCCCGCTCGTTGGGCGCCGCAGAAGTCTATCACGCCACAATCGCGAGGAAGTGACACGAACGGCACGAGCGAGGCGGCTCGTGCCGACCCCGCTCGTGCGCGCTCTCCCCGATCCCCCGTATGTTATGGCAGGTATTGCACCGGATTTTCGTAGATGCTGTTGTGCAGCACGATGAAGTGAAGGTGAGGTCCGGTCGACTTGCCAGTCGAGCCCATGCCACCGAGCCACTGCCCCTGGCTGACTCTGTCGCCCGCCTTGACGGCCGGCGGCTCGATCAGGTGGCCATACCACGTGACATAGCCGTTCTCGTGGTCGATCGCGACAGCGTAGCCCAGCCCGAAGTTGTTCCACCCAGCGAAGGTGACGACGCCTCCATCGGCCGCGACGACCGGCGTCCAGGCGACATTGGCGATGTCGAGACCGTTATGCCCGCCGCCGAACGCCTGGCTGATACTGCCTGCCGTTGGCCAGACGAACGTCCCTGTCGCCTCGGCCGGACCTGATGCCGTCGCCGCCCCCGCAAACGGATCCTGCGCGGGGCCAACCTCGATGCCGCCCTTGCCGCCCGCAGCGTTCGACAGGTCTACGGTCGGTATCAGGATCTGCTGACCTGCCTGGACGACCTGGCTACCGCCGAGATTGTTGAACGGAAAGTTTCTGATGACGTCCGGCGCGACATTGTACGCCTCGGCGATCGACTCGACCGTGTCCCCCGCCTGGACCGTGTACAGAATGCCGTCGGCCGGCGGGATGATCAGCACCTGGCCCGGATAGATCAAGTAATCCCCCGGCAGATCATTCGCGACGGCGATCGTCACCGGGTTCAGCCCGTAGAGGTTGGCGATCTTCCACAGGTCGTCACCTTGCGCCACCGTGTAGTGGGCGATGGTCGCGCGGCTGATCGGGCGCGCATTGTAGATAGTGATCGTCGCGCCCGGCTTCAGGTCTGAGTCAGACTCGACCCGATTCTGAGTCACGCCAGTGATCGCCGAGGTATCAACATCGTATCGCGCGGCAATCGACGAGAGCGTGTCTCCCTGCTGGACAACGTAGGTCACGCCATCGACGACCGGAACCGCGATCGACGTGCCCCCGGCCAGCGGCGCGGTCGGATCCTCGATGTCCGGATTCGCCCAGACCAGCGTCGAGACATTCAACCCCCAGATGCGCGCGACATCGGCCAACGTCTCGCCATCGTCCGCGCCAACCGAGACGACCGGAGCCTGCTCCGCCGTGCCAACGATGTTCGACGCAGTCGCTGTCGATGCGCCGGCAGCGCCGGTGGTTGAGGTCGTGCCGTCAGCGCCGGCCGGGCTCGCCGCAGCGCCGCCGGCTCCCGGTCGTTGGGTCGCCGCGCCAAGGCCACCAGGCGTCGACAGCGCAGCAGTTCCAACGGCGGTCGTTGCCGGCTGGTTCGTGCCAGTGCCGCTCAACAACTGCCACGCCGCGAACGCCGCAACCACCAGCAATAGCAACGCGACCGGCGCCAGCTTCATCCGGCTCGACGCACCGGCGTGCACTTCATCGAGCGACGCGCCGGCACGCGCGCCTTCGAGCCGCATCGCAGCCGGAGCACGGTCGATGCCCGGGAACGGCAGTGGAAAGTCACGACTCTCCGGCGACCACTCGAAGCGTGGGATAAACGGGGTCAGCGTCGCCGCGATGTCGTGCCGCTGCGGGCGCGATCGTCCGGCTCCCCCGATCGGATCTCGCGAGCTCAAGTCTCGTCGGTCCACTCGACCACTCCATCCCCAAAGCGTCGACTCGCGGCAGTGTCCACGACCTCGACGACTCTGTCTGACCCTGGCTGGATCATCGGCGTCATTGCACTCGTCAGGGTGTACGGACACCCACCACGAGGATAGCATCATGGATGCGCATGGTCAATTTTTCCACGGTGTCACAGGTTCGGAGGCGCGGCTGGCCAGAATGTCGATGTGTACGGACACATCGCCCGGGGCGTGCCGCCGATTCTGGACTCCCAGTCACAGCTATGCGCGACTGCCGCCGTGTTTTCGCCATGATACGGTGAACTGTCAAGCCAGACGCATCGCTCCGTGTCATTTGTCGAGCCAGAGCGACCCCTTCTCCTGCCGTCATCAGGCGGCGGGGCAGGGGCTCGTCACCTGTTTTGCGCGTACGAATGCAGACTCTGGACCTCCCGCACAGGCTGGATCGTTCACGGTGTCGGGGCACTGCATGGACGGGCAGGGAACGACCCTCCGCCAATCGGCCGCCGTGACCACGCAGTCCTCTTCTCGCCCACCCCGTCGCATGCTAGATTGCCCACGATATCGAATCGTGGTTCAGGGAGGAGAAATTCAGGATGGCAGTTGACACGAAGCCCGACATCGCCACGCTACGAGACCGAGTCAAGGAGGCAATCCAGAACGAGCGCGGCCATGTCGTTGAGATCGCCGAGACGATCCGCGTCAACCCGGAGCTAGGCTACGAGGAACGGATGGCGTCCCAACTGTTGGCCGACCATCTGAAGGAGGCCGGCTTCGAGGTCGAGAAACCGTACAAGGGAATCGAAACCGCCTTTCGCGCCACCCGACGAGGCAAGGGAGACGGTCCGACGATCGCAGTCCTCGCGGAGTACGACGCGCTGGCCGGGATCGGCCACGGTTGCGGACACAACCTGATCGGTGGATCAGGGCTCGCGGCAGCGCTCGGGCTCGGCGCGGTAATCGACGAGCTCAACGGAACAGTCATCATCATGGGCACGCCGGCCGAGGAGGGCGGCGGTGGCAAGATCAAGCTGGCAGAGGCCGGCGCGTTCGACGACGTGGATGCGGCGCTGATGATCCACCACGCAGGCGATCGCTCCGGCTCGGCGGTGGAGTGGCCGCAAGGGACCTGCCTGGCTGTGCAGGGCCTGAAGGTCGAGTTTTTCGGCAAGCCTGCCCATGCCGCGGCCGACCCATATAACGGCGTCAATGCGCTCAACGCACTGATCAAGACGTTCACCGGCATCGATGCGTTGCGCCAGCACATCCGCATGGAAGCCCGCATCCACGGCATCATTACCCACGGCGGGGACGCGGCGAACGTCGTCCCGCACCACTCCGCCGGTGAATTCCTCGTCCGCGCTGACACGCGCGATTATGTCGATGAGCTTGTCGTGAAGGTCAAGAACATCGCCCAGGGCGCGGCGCTGATGACCGGCTGCGAGGTCACCGTTGAGGATGGCATGATGCACTTCGACATGCGACCCAGCTACGTTCTCGGCAAGGTCTACCAGGACAACATGGCGGACGCCGGCATCGACCTCAGCCAGGGTCGTGAGGGCCGCGGGATGCACTCGACCGACTTCGGCAACATCTCCTATCTCATTCCGTCCGTCACTGGTTCATTCGCTATCTCGAAGACGCCGATCCCCGGCCACTCGCAGCAGGTGGTCGATGCCTCCGGCTCGGAGTTCGGCTACGACCAGTACGTCAAGGTCTCGACCGCGATGGCGCTGACCGTGCTCGATTTGCTCTCCAACCCCGAGCTCCTCGCGGAAGCCAAGGCCGCACATGCCCGTTGGTCCGAGCTGTACGAGCGATAGGGGGTATCGTGGCGAACACAACGGCCGACACGCTGCGCGATCGGGTTCGCGCGGCGATCGAGAGCGAGCGCGAGCACCTGGTTGAAGTCGGCGAAACGATCCGGCTCAATCCGGAGCTCGGTTATCAGGAGTTCATTGCCTCGCAAACACTGGCCGATCAGCTTCGGGAGGCAGGCTTCGAGGTCGAGAAGCCGTACAAGGGCCTGGAGACAGCCTTCCGCGCGACGCGAAAGGGAAGCGGCGACGGACCCACCGTCGCGATACTCGCGGAGTATGATGCGCTCAAGGGCATCGGTCACGGCTGTGGCCACAATCTGATCGGGGCCTCTGGTCTCGCAGTCGCGTTAGGGCTCGGCGCGGTGCTGGATGAGGTCAACGGCACGGTCGTCATCATGGGCACGCCGGCCGAGGAGGGCGGCGGTGGCAAGGTCAGGTTACTGGAGGCCGGCGCGTTCGATGACATCGACGCCGTCCTGATGATCCATCACATGGGTGACGAGACCGGCTCCGCGGTCGACTGGCCGGACGGCACCAGCCTGGCAACGAACGGGCTCGGCTTCGAGTTCTTCGGCAAGCCGGCCCACGCTGCGGGCGACCCGTACAACGGCGTCAATGCGCTCAACGCCGTCATCCAGACGTTCGAAGGCATCGACGCGCTGCGCCAGCACATCACGATGGATGCTCGCATCCACGGCATCATTACCCACGGCGGCGACGCGGCAAACGTCGTCCCGAAATACGCTGCCTGCAGTTTCGGCATCCGCGCTTCGTTCAGCGAGACGGCAGCCGACCTCGCTGCAAAGGTGCGCCACATCGCCGAAGGCGCAGCACTAGTAACCGGCTGTGAGCTGAAGGTGACCGAGCGCGACGCGCCCTATGCCGACAAGCGTCCCAGCTACGTCCTCGGCCGCAAGTTCCACGAGAACATGGCAGCTGCCGGACTGGACACCCACAAGATGCCGAAGGGCCGAATGATGGCGTCGACCGATCTCGGCAACGTGTCACATCGGGCGCCGGCCGTCGCTGGTTACTTCGCGATCAGTGAGACGCCGATCCCCCACCACTCCCAGCAGGTGCTGGATGCGTCTGGCTCAGAGTACGGCTACGGCCAGTTTGTCAAAGCCTCAACCGCAATGGCCTGGACCGCGCTGGATGTCCTGCTCGACCCTGCGATGAGCAAGGCCGCATGGGACGAGCATGCAAACTGGTTGGAGAAATACAGCGGGTAGGAACCTGCCTCGTGGGAAGGGCAACGCCGCCCTTCCCACAACACGAGAGACAGGCGCAGGCCGGAGATGACGACAGCCGGCGACAGACTCTCGCGCAACCTGCCGGGTCGATTCTCGAACAGACCGCCGGCCGCTAGCGATCTCCGACCGGAGTGATAGTGGCGGCAACGCTCTCTGGCGCTGAGGCGGGAGCCGCCTCACCCTCGATTCGCAGATCCGGCAGCCAGCGCAGCCAGCGCGGCAGATACCAGTTCCACTTGCCCAGCAACGCCATCGTCGCGGGGACGAGGATCGAGCGCACGATCGTTGCGTCGAGGAAGATGGCAATTGCCAGCCCGAATCCGAGCTGTTGCATCTCGACCAGGTTCCCCATCGAGAAGGCGAAGAACACCGCCACCATGATCAGCGCCGCGCCGGTGATGATCCGGCCAGTGGATTCCAGACCAACCGCCACCGATTCGCGGTTGTCGCCGGACTGGTCGTAATGTTCGCGGATTCGGCTCAGCAGGAAGACGTGGTAATCCATCGACAGGCCGAACAGGATGCAGAACAGGAAGATCGGCAGCCAGTTCGTGATGATGTGCGTCTGGGTGAACCCGAACAACCCAGCCCCATACCCCTTCTGGAAGATCAGCACGAGAATGCCGTAGGAAGCCCCGACCGACAGCAGGTTCATGATGATCGCCTTGAAGGGCACGATGATCGAGCGGAATGCCAGCGTCAACAGGATGAAGCTCAAGCTCAGCACAAACGCGAACACGATCGGTGTCCGGTCACTGACAAACTGGTTGAAATCTTCGTTGAACGCCGGCGCGCCGGAGACATACACGTTCCCGGCAAGATCGCCAAATGCCGCCGGGACAAGATCGCCGCGCAGCAGATGGACGGCGTTCGCAGACTCAGGGGACGTCGCGTCCACCGCCAATGGGCTCGTCAGCAATGTCAGATCACCGGCGTCATTCGTCACCGTCTGGACAGGCCCGAACACCGGTTGTTGCGCGAGCTCGGCGGTGAGGCGGTCGACCCCCTCCCGGACTCGAGGATCACTCGCGGGTGCGTCGATCACGACCTCGATCGGAGAGACGATACCGGCATAGAAATCACGAGCGATGATCTGGTACGCGTCCCGGATCATCCCCGGCGGGTAGTTCTCGACCCCGACCATGCCGGTTCGGAGATCGAGGAACGGGATCGACATCGCGACGAGAAGCCCGCCCGCCAGGATCATGCTGACGATCGGACGGGCCATGACCAGGTGGCTCGCCCGCGACCAGAACCCCGGGCGCCCTGTCGGGCTGGTGGTCGCCGGCTGGTCGTACGACCGGCGTCGCGGCCAATTGATCCGATCGCCGAGCAACCCAAGCAGGGCAGGAACGAGGGTCACCGAGACGGCAATCGAGACAGTGACGACGACGACCGCGCCGGTTCCGACGCTTCGGAAGATCGTCACCGGCATCAGAAACATGCCAGTCAGCGCGATGATCACCGTTGTGCCGGAGAAGACGACTGCCTTGGTCGCAGTCGCTCCGGTGCGCTCGATCGCCGCGAGTCGATCGAACCCGCGGGTACGCTCCTCGCGGAAGCGCTCGATGATGAAGAGCGAGTAGTCGATCCCGACGGCGAGACCGATCATCGTGATGACGTTCAGGATCAGCGACGTCAGTTGCATCATCTGCCCGACGACAGCCGTGATCCCCACCGCGACGGCGATCGCCACAAGGGCGACGACAAGTGGCACAGCGGCCGCGACGAGCGCGCCGAAGACAATAACCAGAATCACGAGCGCGATCGGCAGACCAAAGAGCTCGGCCTGCTCCAGGTCCTGTTGCGCAATCTCGCTCGCGTAGTACGACGCGCTGAGATCGCCAACGGTCAGGACGCGGATGTCACCCTGCCCCTGCCTCCGGACAAGATCGAGGAATTCAGCGCCGTGCTTCTCAACGTCCTTCACCTGGCCGGTGAGGGTAACCGGGATGATCGTCGAATGGCGGTCGGCGGACACCAGCCCGGCCGCCTGAGGAGCGCCGGCAGACGACAGCTGGTAGTAGTTCATCGCCGACGCGACAACATTCGTCATGCCAAGCAGGTGCTGGGTTGTCTGATCGACGGTCTGCTGAAATGCCGGGTCATCCACTGTCAGCGTCGGCGAGGTAACGACGATGGTCTCTCGGGCTGGCTCGACGCCGTGTAGCCGCTCTTCGACCAGCCGCACACCCTTGACCGATTCCGGCTCGCTGGTGAACTCCGCCTGACCGGTGAGATTACTCGGCAGTATGGCCTGAGCCGCGAGCGCGACGCCCATCGCAACAATCCAGGCGATGATCACGAGCCATGGTCGGCGCGCGCTCCAGTGCGCCAGACGACCAATCGACATGAACGCTCCCTCTGTCCTTCACCGGCCGGCCAGACTGTCCCCACCGTCTACCAACGCAGAAGCCAGCGGGGAATAATCACCAATCGAGGAGTATCCCACACCAGGCGCCCTTAACGTCGCGCGCCTGCTGCCTCAGACCGACCCAACCAGGTGCGCCGACTACCCCGACGGAGTCCTGGCAGATGTCGTAGGATCTGCGAATCGCGCAAGCGCACCCGGTTGATATCCGACAGGACGGCAGCCCTTGCCGCCACTCGCCGCATTAGTGGGCGCACGATGGACGAACCAGGCATCATCATCCGAGCGTTGATTCTCGGCTTCACTGTCGCTGCGCCGCTTGGCCCGACTGGCGTGACGGTCGTTCGACGGAGCCTGTCACTGGGCGCGTGGTCAGGGTTCGGCGTCGGGCTCGGCGCGGCATTGACGGACTTCGTCTATTTCGGCGCGACACTGGCCGGGCTAACGCCGCTGATCGAACGGGTCAGCTGGCTACCTCCGGCACTCTATATCTTCGGGGTAGCCCTGCTCGGGAAGATGGGAATCGACGCGATCCGCGAGTCTCGCCACGACATCCACGATGCGATGGTGCTGACGCGCGGTGTCGCGCCAATCCACGACGCTCGCTGGCGCGACGCCGTCCTACTTGGGATCGGCGTGACGATCGTCAATCCGGCTGCGATCTCGGCGTGGATCTCGCTCGGTGGCGCGTTCTCAGCAGCGCACATGGCAGGTCAACCGATTACGATCGGCATCGCCGCGATGCTTGCGGTTGCCACCGGCAGCGCGACCTGGTTCGCGATTCTCTCCGCAGTCTCCGGACTCGGAGGAGCATCTGCCAGCCGCGCGCCTATCCTGATCCGTTCGGCCGGCTTCGCCTCAGGGATCATCCTGTTGGGCTTCGCTGCCGCTTTTCTCTGGCGGGCCATCGACGTGATCTTCGGATAGCCCCGGCGCTCAGATCCGCGCGCCGTGCGACGCGATGATTCGATCCGCGAGCTGCTCGGCAGCAGCTTTGCCCGCCGAGATGTTATCTGGTATCCCGACACCGCGAAGCGCTGATCCGGTCACGACTACGCCCGGTATTGCCTTGGCGAGCCAGTCGATCCGGAGCAGCCGCGCGGCGTGGCCGACGACGTACTGCGGCATCGCATCGACCCATCGATAGACTCGCGCGAGCGTAGGCTCGGCGTCAATTCCCAGGATCTCACGCAACTCCGCCCGGACACGGAGAACGACATAGTCGTCCGGCGCGTCGCGCCACCAGCTTTCGCCAGGCCGGCCAATGACGACGCGCAGAAGCGATTGCCCGGCCGGCGCACGGCCCTCGAACTTCTCGGACGACCAGGTCACTGCCCGGATCGCCTTTCCCTCAGCGCGAGGGACGACGAATCCTCTTCCAGCGTTCACCGGCAGCGCCCCTGCCGGGTAGCCCAGTGAGACGCTCACGCTCGATCCATACGGAATCTTCCGCAGCTCGTCCGCCAGTTCCGATGCGAGTGTCGCCAGCAAATCAGCGCTGGCCGGCGCCGGTGTCGCCAGAACAACACCATCGACCGCGAGTGTCTCGCCGCTCGACAAGTCCAGCCGGTATCCGCCATCAACTGACGAGAGCCCGACGACAGCGTCATTCAGCCGCACGTCGGTCTCGCCCAGCGCCTCGCTCATCGCGTCGATCAGCTGCCCGAGCCCGCCGGCCAGACTGACAAACGGCGTCAATCGCGCCGAAGGGCTGGGGCCAGGCGCGGCGGCCCGGCGCTGGGCGATCGCTCCGCGGATGATTCCACCCTGTTCGAGCTCGACCTGCCGCAGACGGGGCATCGTCGAGAGGACGCTGAGCTGGTCTGCGTCGCCGGAGAAGATTCCGGAAACCAGTGGCTCCGCCAGGTGATCGAACACCTGACTGCCGAGCCGGCGACGGACGAATGAGCCGACCGATTCATCTGCCTCGTCGCGCCGGGCCGGGACCGCGACATCGAGCAGCATCCGCAGCTTGCCGACCGGCGAGAGGAGCGGCGTGGTCGCGATGGCCTTGTACTGAGTCGGGACGAGCATCGTCATCCCCTCTGGCAATGGCACGAGCTCGCCGTTATGCAGGATGAACGTGCCGCCGCCCCCGGGCCGGGTCTCGACGAGCGAGGCGCACAGCCCGAGCCGGTCGATCATTGCCACCCCGGACGGCTTGTATGACAGGATCGAATCCGGCCCGCTCTCGAGCAGGAACCCATCCACGTGGTCGGTCCGGACAACCCCGCCAAGTCGCGAATCACGCTCGATCAATACGACTTCGACGCCGCGATCGCGGAGCGCCAACGCAGCGCTCAACCCCGCAACACCGCCGCCGATGACCGCCGCGCGAGGCCGATTCCCAATCGTCTCAGGCACGATACGCATCCTCCTCGAGCTCAGTGTTCTTCACGCGCATTCTAGCGGGTATGGTGTTCATTCAATCCCCAGTTTCGAGCCACAGCAGAGAGGACGGGCCGGCCAATCGTGGCACAGGAATCACTCGGGACGATCATAATTGTCCGCCGCGTGTCGATGTTCGCGCTAGGCGACGAGCGATGATGCCAGCAGAACGACGAGCGCCGTCAGGAGGATATTCAGAACCAGAAAGCCGAAGGAAATTCGCTCCCACTTGCGACGCTGGAGCTTCAGCGTCGGGTCTGCATCACCGGCCGCCAACTCCTGCTCGACAATCCGGGCCAGTCGCCGATTGACCCAGTAAGCGTGGATCAGCATCAGCACGAGGACGACCCCGGCATATTCCAGCTTCATGTGCAGGCGTCGGCCATAGAACGTCTCGGTCAGGTGCAGCCAGGCGACGCTCCGGCGCTCGCCGTTGTAGTAACCAGTGATCGCCCCGATCGTGATCATCACCCAGGCGATTGGCTGGTAGCGCTTGCCGATCTGAAGCAGGAGGAGCGTCCGGTTCACCGCCGCCAGGCCCGGCATCGCTCGCACGAAGGGAATGACGACTAGCAGGATGAAGATCATCCCGCCGAACCAGGTAATAATGGACAGTAGGTGCAGCCAGCGCACAACTGCCCAAATGGAAATGGATGCCACGAACGCTCCCAGCTAACCGCAGATTGTCGTCACCCGCGATTTTACCCGGCCGCGACCGATGGCTCGCCGACTCGTGGCTCGAAGTTGCAGGCGCTATCGCTTTCCAGATAGTCGCCGGTCCGTGCGAACGCGCGTGAGCGCGATCCCCCGCAGATATCCCGGAACTTGCAGATGCCGCACTTGCCTTTCAACAGCGATGGGTCGCGCAGCTCCCGGAAGACCGGATGGTTCCGGTACACGTCGACGACCGACTCCGAGCGGACATTGCCGGCAACGACCGGCAAGAAGCCGCTCGGGCAGATCTCACCGATGTGCGAGATGAAACAGAAGCCATTTCCCGCGTTGACTGCCCTTGTCGCGCGACCGATCCCGTCGCTCGACTGAAACCCCGGACCGGCGACCGGCGCTTGCTGGTGCTGCATCAATACTCTGCGATAGTGGTAACCCTCGGTCAGCTTGAGGTTCCATGAAGCGGTCTTGCTGCGCTCGATCAACCACTCGAAGACTTCTTCGTACTCATCGGCGGTCAACTCGTCGAGGTTCGCGCCCCGCCCTGTCGGCACGAGACAGAAGACGGCCCAGACTACCGCGCCGAGCTGTTCCGCCAGATCGGCCATAGCCGGGAACGACGCCAGCGTCCGACGGCAGAGCGTCGTGTGGATCTGGACAGGGATGCCCAGCCGATGGGCGGATGCGACGATGTCCATGGCCCAGCCGAACGCCCCGTCGACCTGTCGGAAGGCGTCATGCTCGGCGGCGTTGGGGCCGTCGAAGCTTACCGCGATCCGCGAGAGGCCGGCCGCCTGTGCCTCCGCCAGCTTGCGCTCGCTCGTCAACGCCGTGCCGGCCGGGGTCAGCGTGCAACGAACCCCCCGATCGGTCGCGTAGCGGATCAGCTCGTTCAGATCCGGCCGGCGCATTGGGTCGCCGCCGGTCAGGATCAACACCGGTGGGACATCGAATGTGGCGATATCGTCAATAACCTTCAGCGCCTCGGCGGTCTTGAGCTCGCGCGGATCGCGGCGGAGCTGTGCCTCGGCGCGACAATGCACGCACGCGAGATTGCAGGCGCGGGTCAACTCCCAGGCCAGCACGAACGGTTGACGATTGAAGTCGCTCTCGGCCAGGATCGGCCGACGCGGCAGGACAGCAATGCCGGACACTACAGGCTCCCTCCCCAGGAGTCGATCGCCTCGGGCACGCCAAGGCGAATGCCGCCAAGCGGGCCAAGCGTGATGATGGCCCGCGGGGATGGTGCCATGCTGTGCGAAATGTCACAGCAGGACGACACAATCGGTTTGACCGCGCTCCGAGCTTCCGCCTATCATCGAGGCTGGAAACGCAATCGAATTGGATCGGACAACACAGTATGGGTTCGGCTAGCCGGCTCGACAGGGCAAGATGGGCGATATTGAACGCTCCGCGCGAGTTGCGCTTCTATGCGCTCGTATCGCTTGGCGCCTATTTCTATCAAGAGCTGGTGCCGGGAGACCCCCGCTTCAGCACAACCGGTGTGTTCGTGGGTTGGGTGCTGGTTACCACGATCCTGATCCTGCTCCTGATCCGTCGGGTGTGGCTCGCCTGGTTCATGTCCCTCGTGCAGAACCTGCTGTTTCTCTTCGTGCTCGTTGCCAGCGGCGGCTGGCCCTGGACACTGAAATACACAGGCCTCGTCGTGCTGACAGCCGCAGCAGCAGCGCTGCTCGCAACGCCGGCCGTTCGTCGCCACATGCAAGGCAAGCGTGCGTAACGCGCGAGCCTCACCTGAGTCCCGCCGACCTGCTGGAGGTCGCGGCATTTGCGCTTCTTACGACGGTGACGGCGGTTGTCCCGCGGGACACGCGCCTACCTGGCGATCGATCGGCCGGCGACCACCGGATCGAGATCCTGTGCGGTCGTTGCGCGCCTGATTGCCGCGAATCTCTTCGGGCATTGCTGATATACTAATGGATATGTTACCTGGAGCTTGATACGATCGGCGTCGAGCCGGCCGACGTTGGACGCATCCTTCCTGGCCCGTGGCCGCACTCAATGGAGGCGTGGATGCCGATTCCGTCAGATCTCGTCATCGACAAGGCGACCGAACCCGCGCGCGAGGCCATCTTGCGTCACCTGCGGCAGTTGATCGTCGATGGCGCGCTTCAGCCCGGCGAGATCATTCGCGACGGTGAGATCGCCGAACACTTCGGTGTCAGCCGCACCCCGGTCCGCGAGGCGTTGCTGCAGTTGCGCTTCGAGGGGCTGGTCATCATGAAGCCGAAGGGCTGGACGCAGGTGAAGCCGCTCGATCGTAGCCAGATCGAGGATCTCTTCCGCGTCATCGTCGAGCTCGAAATGCTGGCCGCGCGTCTCGCCGCGGAGAAGACCGACGCGGATACGACGACCGCCGAGGAGATCAATTCCAGGCTCGAAGCGCTTCTCGACGAGCCGCATTCACCAGATGACCCCACGCGAGCATGGCAGCTTATCGAGCTGAACGACCGATTCCATGACTCCATCCTCGATATCGCCAGCAACGTCGTCCTGACAGACGCGCTCAGACCGATCAAGGCGCGGATGCGACGGTACGAGCGCATCTACTTTGACCGGGCGACGCCGATCGATCACCTGTCCGTGGCGCAACACCACGAGCTCCTTGCAGCGATCCGCGCTGGTGACGCGAGTATCGCCGCGGCGGTCGCGGCACGAAACCTCGAGAACTCACCAGTTCGGGCTCATTACGCCCGCCCGCGGCACGCGCGGCCCGTCACGGAAGGAGCAAGCGCATGAACGACCTCATCCTCCGCAACGCGACGCTACCTGGCGGCGAGACTGCCACGATCGCGATTGCCGGCCAGCGCATCGCCGCGATCGATCGAACCGGTCACTCTCCAGTCTCCGGCAGCGCCGAACTCGATCTCCGCGGCGCGCTCGTCCTGCCGGGTCTCGTCGATGGTCACATCCACCTCGACAAGACGTATCTCGGTGACGGTTGGCATAGTCACCGGCCGTCAACGTCGATCGTCGCCCACGTCGCAGCGGAGCGCCAGGAACGACATGCGCTCGCGCCAGTCGAGCAGCGCGCCTCAGCGCTTATCGAGCGCGCAATCACGAACGGCACAACCATCCTGCGCACCCACGCCGATATCGACCCGGTCTCCGGCCTGTCGAATCTGGACGGAATTCTGGCTGCCCGCGAACGCTACCGCGACGCGATCACGATTCAGGTCGTCGCCTTCCCCCAGAGCGGCATCATCGCCGCGCCGGGCACGTACGACCTGCTCGATGAGGCTCTGCGTTGTGGCGCCGACCTGATCGGCGGGCTCGATCCAGCCGGATTCGACAACGACGTCGACGGGCATCTCGAGGCAATCTTCGGGCTGGCTGACCGCCACAGCGTCGGGGTGGATATCCACCTCCACGACGCCGGCGACGTGGGTCTGGCCGAGCTCCAGCAGATCGCCGAGCGCGCCGTCGCGCTCGGCATGCAGGGTCGCGTCACGGTCGGCCACGCCTACGCGCTGGGCACGGAGCCGTGGAGACGCGTGGCGCCAGTTGCGGAGGCTCTCGCGAGCGCCGGCGTCTCGATCATGACGACCGCGCCAGGAAGCCACGCCTTCCCGCCGGTGCTCGCATTGCGCGCGGCCGGCGTCAACGTATTCGCAGCCAATGACAACATCCGCGACTCGTGGTCCCCTTTCGGCGAAGCCGACATGCTCGAGCGGATGATGCTGGTCGCCTATCGCTCGGGATTTACGACGGACGCCGAGCTCGACGTCGCGTTCGATCTGGGAACCAACGCCGCTGCGCGGGCATTGGGGATCGAGGGCTACGGTCTTGCCGTCGGCAACCCGGCAGACCTCGTCGTCCTCGACGCACGGCACGTTGCCGAAGCCGTCGTCGCGCGTCCGCCTCGCCGCTACGTCATGCGGCACGGCGTAATCGTGGCGCAGGATGGCATGTTGACGACGGGTAGTGGAGAGATGACCTGACGGCCGGGGAGGCCGGCCGCAAAGATAAGGAAGGGAAACCAATGGCGCGTGACATGTTCGTCCGGAACGTCCGGCCGATGAACGCGGACGCTATCGACCTGCTGGTGCAAGACGGCAGGATCATCGAGGCCGGCGCAAGCCTCGCGGCTCCCGACGGAGTCGAGGTCATCGACGGTGGCGGACGACTGCTGTTCCCCGGCCTGATCGACGCCCACACGCATATGGACAAGACGCTGATCGGCATGGGCTGGTATCGCAACGAGGTCGGCCCGACCTTGATGGACAAGATCGAGAACGAGCGCAACCTGCGGCGCGAGCTTGGCATCGACTCCCACCAGCAGTCCAGCCGCCATGCGCGGATCGCCATCGCCGACGGAACCAGCCATATCCGGACCTTCGTCGACATCGACACCGAGGTGAAGCTGGGCGGCTTCGACGGCGTCTTGCGGATGCGCGAGGACTTTCGGGACGCGCTTGATGTCCAGATCGTCGCCTTCCCGCAAAGCGGGATGCTGGTGCGCCCCGGCACGGTCGAGCTGATGGAGGAGTCGCTGCGGCAGGGTGCTGATGTTGTCGGCGGGCTCGATCCGTCGTCGGTGGATCGCGACCCGGCGAAGCATCTTGATGTCATCTTCAACATGGCGGAGAAGCACGACAAGGATATCGATATCCACCTTCACGAACCCGGAGAGCTCGGCGCGTTCTCGATTGAGCTGATCGCCGAGCGCACGAAGACGCTCGGCTGGCAGGGCCGCGTCGTCATCAGCCACGCGATTTCCCTCGGCGGTGTCGATGACGCCTACCTTGACCGGTTGATCGAGCTGCTGCTGGAGAACGACATTACGATCATGAGCCATGGGCCAAGCGGCCTCCGGCCCGTTCCTTCGGTCAAGCGGCTGCGCGAGGCCGGCGTGCGGATGTGCACCGGCAACGACGGCATCCGCGACTCCTGGGGTCCGCTCAACATGCCGGACATGCTGTTGCGGGCGTTCATCATCGTCTATCGCAACAACCTGCGTCGCGACGATGAGATCGAGATGGTCCTCGACATCGTCACCTACGGCGGAGCCAGGGTACTCGGTGACACAGGGTACGGCCTCGAGCCGGGCTGCTGGGCCGACTTCGTCCTGGTCGACGGCGAAACGCACGTCGAGGCTGTCATCGAACGCCCGAAGCGCCACCTGGTCGTCAAGCACGGCCGGGTAGTCGCCCGCGATGGCGAGTGCCTGGTCTGAGGGGTGGGTGGGACGGCCCTCACCCCCTGCCCCTCTCCCAACGTTGGGAGAGGGGGGTAGTAGGTTTGCTGACGCCGTCGCGCGCTCCTTCTCCCAGCGTTGGGAGAGCGAAATAATGGATCGGCAGTACCACCTGCCACCGTCACACTCCCCCTCTCCCAGCATTGGGAGAGCGAAATAATGGATCGGCAGTACCATCTGCCGCCGCCGCACTCCCCCTCTCCCAGCATTGGGAGAGCGAAATAATGGATCGGCAGTACCATCTGCCGCCGCCGCACTCCCCCTCTCCCAGCATTGGGAGAGCGAAAT
>Ga0073904_10000273_pt1 | contig 36346 bp, 25 predicted proteins | sample KloWWTrecipitate_FD_66668 | JGI IMG/M metagenome (GOLD analysis project Ga0073904, IMG submission 66668) | Active sludge microbial communities from Klosterneuburg, Austria, studying microevolution and ecology of nitrifiers - Klosterneuburg... | ecosystem: Engineered > WWTP > Aerobic digester >... | reverse complement strand
CACCAAACCTTCTGGCGCACACCTCGCCACTCGGTTGGGCCCATATCCTCCTCACTGGCGAATACAGGTGGCCGAAAAGGGCTTAGCGTAGGATTCTGCCCCCTCCGGCATCAGACCCCATATTGCCGATCACATCGAACAGATCATCGCCCGCGCCGCCGACAAAGCTGTCGGCGCCGGCGGTCAGCTGAAAGGCCTGACCGGGGACGTCGCCTTCGAAAAAGAACTTGCCCGCGTCCATCGCACTGCGGCTGATGCCCTGCAGCCGCACGGTGGTTGACCCCGGCAGGCTGATCTCGACGCCGTTTGCGCCATCGACCATCACGAGGTTGCTATACCGCAGCCCGGCAAAGCTGCGCAGGTCGATGCGTTCGAAATAGTTGCTGCTGTCGAAATCGGTGATGATCAGGGTTTCGCCCGCGCTGACGACATAGCGGTCGGTGCCGGTGCCGCCGGTGACGGTGTTGGTGCCGGTGCCGCCGGTGAGGCTGTCATCGCCCGCACCGCCCAAAAGCGTGTCATTGCCCGCGCCGCCGATGATGGTGTCATTGCCGTCATTGCCCGTCAGCCGGTCTGCCAGCGCGCCACCGGTGATCAGATCGTCCTGGCTGCCCCCCAGCACCCGACCGCCGGTTGCATCGGACACTTTGACATGCTGACCCTCGGTATTGCGCAGCGTGACCACGCCGCTGCCTTCGACCACCACCCCGCCAGGGGCGGTGACAAGCGCTGAATCCAGGATCATATTGCCTGCGCCAAAGCGTATGGTGATCGCATTTTCTTCGGTGCCGGTCACATGGGTGTCGGTCAGGGTGACGGCGTGATTGCCGGTGGCCACGCTGAGGTCGATCACCTCGATGGACTGTATCGCATCCAGACGCGGCGGGCCAAGCACCCGGTCGGTGCCAAAGATCCGCAGCGTGTCGATGCCAGCGCCGCCATCCAGATGGTCAAGCGCGGCGTCCAGATTGGCGATATTGCCGGTCACATCGAACAGATCATCGCCCGCGCCGCCGACAAAGCTGTCGGCGCCGGTGGTCAGCTGGAAGGCAAGCGAGGGCAGGGTGCCTTCAAAGAAGAACTTGCCCGCGTCCATCGCGCTGCGGCTGATGCCCTGCACCCGCACGGTGGTGGACCCCGGCAGGCTGATCTCGACGCCGTTTGCGCCATCGACCATCACGAGGTTGCTATACCGCAACCCGGCAAAGGCGCTCAGATCGATGCGCTCGAAGGGGTTGGAGATCTCGAAATCGGTGATGATCAGGGTTTCGCCCGCAGTGACAACATAGCGGTCGGTGCCCGCACCGCCGGTGACGGTGTTGGTGCCAGTGCCGCCGGTGAGGCTGTCATCGCCTGCGCCGCCAGTGAGGACATCATCGCCCGCGCCGCCGTCGATGCTGTCGTTGCCGTCATTGCCGTTCAGCGTGTCATTGCGCGCGCCGCCCTGAATTTCATCGTCGCGGCTGCCGCCTTCGATGCGTCCGGCCATGGCGTCCGAAACGCTGACCGACTGACCATCCGCATTGCGCAGCGTCACCACGCCACTGCCCTCGACCACCACAGCCCCGACCCCGCCTGCGGTCTCGCTGTCGACGATCATATCGCCTGCGCCATATCTGATCGTGACGCTGGCGGTGCCCGATTGCGCGACCAGCGCCTGTGTCAGGGTGACAGCGTGGCTGCCGGTCGCCCCGGTCAGGTCAATCACCTCGATCGACTGCATTCCGGCAAGATTGGCCTGCGACAGAACGCGATCCTCGCCCCAGACCCGCAGCGTGTCGGTGCCTGCGCGGCCATCAAAGCGGTCGGTGCCGGCCAGTTTGGAAAACACCCCCTTCACCTCGAAGACATCATCGCCCGAGGTGCCGGTGACGGTATCGCCGTTGGCGGTGAATTCGAAATGGGGCACCACGCCCAGAGCCGCCGCCGGGGTGACCACAGTGTCGCCTGCGAAAATGAACATTTCGGCCCGCAGCGCCGCCGCCGCCACGCCGGTCAGGGTCACGCTGCTGCCCGAGGGCAGGCTTACGCGGGCATTGCCGCCATTGGCCGCAATCACCAGATCGGCAAAGCCCAAGCCGGCAAAGGCGCGCAGGTCGATGCGTTCAAAGCGGTTGGTCGTCTCGAAATCGGTGATGGTCAGGGTTTCGCCCACACTGACCACGAAGGTGTCAGCCTCGGTGCCGCCGGTGGCGGTGTTGGTGCCGATGCCGCCTTCCAGCAGGTCAAAGCCAGCGCCACCGACAAGGCTGTCATTGCCGGTGCCGCCATACAGCCAGTCCTGATCGTCGCCGCCCAGCAGGGTATCATCGCCGCCATTGCCGCGCAGGACGTCATCGCCCAAACCGCCGGTCAGGGAGTCTGCCCCGTTGCCGCCGGTGATCGCATCGCGGCCAATGCCGCCGATCACCGTGCCATTCACCCCGTCGGCGATGCGCAGGCTTTGCCGGGCGACGTCGTAAAGGGTGACGGTGCCGCTGCCGTTCAGCTCGATCCCGTTCAGCAGGCTGGCGCTGACCGCGCGCAGATCAAGCGTCATCGGATCAGCGTCGAAGGTGATGCGCAGCCGGTCGGAATCCGATTGCAGGATCGAGGCATCGTTCAGAAAGATATGCACGCTTGGCGCGAGGGTGACGTCGAATTCATCGACCCCCGACACATTGGTCAGCAGCGTATGGCCAACCGCAAGGCTGGTGTCGCGCAGGAACAGCAGGGTGTCAAACCCGGCACCCGCCGCGATGGTGTCAGAGCCGGACAAATTCGACGTGCTGGGCGGCACCTGAATGATGTCGTCACCCGCCGTGCCCAGAATGGAATCTGCGCCAGCGGTCAGGTTAGCCAGAAACGTCGCCATATGTCTTGCTCCACTCAATTTTTTTTGCGGGGTCCGGTTTTCCGACCCGTTGTTTTCGTTGTTGCGTTCCCAAGGCACCGTTCCCGGCGTGTCACGCGGGGGCAAGACTCAGACTTTGTCTTGTTGCCATACCATCATATGCCGTCAAAACTGTGACCAAATCTTATACGGCTGACATAGATTTTCACCCAAAAAGGCGGTTTTCAAGCGGCAAGCGGTTCAAATTTTGCGGTCTGGTGCCAATTTGACCCGGATCGGCAGCCGTTTGACCGGGGGGCAGCGATGCGAAAATCCGCCGCAAGCCTGAAATCGTGGCCGCTGCGGAGGTTTTCCATGACCTTGGCAAGGACGGGGTGAACCCGATCAAATGCAACAGGCTTCAAAGCTCGTTGATGTCGCGGTGGAAGTGGCGCAGAAAGATCAGTCCGGCCAGCAGGCAGATCAATCCGACGCCGAACACATAGCTGGGCATCACATAATCCGCCGCATAGCTGTAGTAAAACGCCCCCCGCATCTCGCCGGTGACATGCATCAGGGGGTTGTACCAGAGCCAGCCGCGATAGGGTTCGGGGATGTTGTCATAAAGAAAGATCACCCCTGACAGCAGGAAAAGCGGCCGGGTGGCGATGCTCCACATCCGGTCCCAAAGCGGAAACATCGCGTTGAGAAAACAGTTCAGCGTGCCGACGCCGACGGCCAGCACCCCGGCCATGCTGAACGACAGCAGGATGCGCGGGATTTCCAGCGTGGTGCGGGTGTCAAAGGCCATCCGGATGCCGGTAAAGATCAGCACTGCCACCAGCATCTGGGTGACGGTGTTCAGCAAGAGCCGCGCCAGCAGAACATCGACGAATGTCACCCGCGGATAGGCCAGCAGTGCCTTGGAATAGTTGATCGACTGCGCCATCCGGCCGCTGATGATGATGAAGAACTGAAACGGCAAGATGCCCGTGGCGTAGAATATCGCGAAATTCGTGCCCAGGGACGGGCTGCGGAAACCGGTGGAAAACACCAGCGACAGCAGGGCAATCGCCAGCACCGGCTCCAGCACCGCCCACAGATAGCCGCCCGGCGAGCGGCCATAGGTGGTGGACATTTCCCGCAGCATCAGCGCCAGCACCGTGCGGCTGCCGGCAAAGGGCAGCCGGGCAGAGACGCGGCGCAGCTTGGCGGGTTCGTCGTTGGAAAGATCCGTCATCGCGGTCCTACATTCGCCGGGGGATCTGGCGGGGTCTCTGCCGGGGCCGGACTTGCCGCAGCCGCTGCTGCATCTTCCGCTGCGTCCTCTGCCGCGTCTGCGGCCTGGCCAGCGGCATCATCGGCCTGCCGCGCGGTGCGTCCGTACCGCCATGTCTCGGGCAGATCCGCGCCAAAGCGTGCCCGCATCGCCGCATAGACCGGCTCAAGCGCCTGCCGCAAATCGCGCTTGATCCGTGTCGGGATCGGCAGGGCTGCCGTTGTATCAGGCGGGGCGATCGCCGGCTGGGGCGACACGCCCAGAAAACCGCAAAGCCCGTCCAGCCCCGCCTGTTCGGTCAGGGTTTCGTAAAACATATAGCGGATCCGGCTGGGCAGCACGGCGGCCTCCAGCTCGGTCAGGCTGCGGCTGTAATCCACATCCAGCAGGGTCAACAGCTTGCCACTGTCGAGCATGCCGCGCGCCGCCTGCACCGCGATCTTGCGGCGTTCGGCTGCGGGTTGATCGCGGGGGATATCGGCCTCGATCTGCGCCCAAAGCCGGTCCACCGGGTCGCGCAGCACAAAGAGGAACCGCGCGGTGCCGATTTCAGCCATCTGGGCGAAATCCTTGCGCTTCAGATGGCCATAGGTCGGGGTGAAATCACAGACCAGCTGCTGATTGCGCCGCCCGCGCAGCAGATATTCCAGATAGGGGCGGTGCGGCTCGGCGCTGTCAGTGACCCCGGTATAGATCGACAACAGCGCGGTTTCTTCCTCCAGCTGCTGCAGGGTGCGCTTGTTTTCCTCGACGCGGCCAATCTCGATCCGTTCGGTCAGGATCGACAGCGCCCGCTGCCGCCGCCGCAGGGTCTTGTTGGCATGGCCTTCCAGAATGTCAAAGTAATGCAGCTCGCGTTTTTTGGGGAAATGGCAGGCACGATGCCGCCGCATATAGTCCCACAGCCAGTCCACCCCGGCATATTGCGCGCCGATGCAGAACAGCATGCGGGCATCGACCGGAAAGCTGGTCGGCTCGTCGGTTTCGGGATCAATGCTGATCGCGGCATCGCGCACCGCTGCCACCACCTTGGCGCGTGGCCCGTCCATGTTGAAATTGTGCCGCTCGATCGCCTCTTCGACATCGGCAAAATAGGTCAGCTTGCCGTTTTCCAGCACCGCCCCTGCCGAACACATCTCGCGCACGATGCCCAGCGAATGGCTGACAAAGATGCCCGCCGAATGCTGCATCCGTTCCCGGAACACCGCGCTGCTTTTCTTCTTGAAGCCGGAATCGCCGACCGCTGTGACCTCGTCGATCAGATAGGTGTCAAAGTTCAGCCCCATCGAGACCCCAAACGACAGCCGCGACTTCATGCCCGATGAATAGGACCGCAGTGGCAGATAGAAATGCTGGCCCAGTTCGGCAAAGGACTGCACATAGTCGATCATGGCTTCGGTGTCGGCACCGTAAATCCGCGCCACAAAGCGGGTGTTCTGCTCGCCGGTCATGTCAGGGTGGAACGAGCCGCCAAAGCCCACCGGAAAGGAAATCGTGCCGGTCGACAGGATCTCGCCCGAGGTCGGATCAGAGGTGCCCGCAATCAGCCGCAACAGGGTGGATTTGCCCGCCCCGTTGCGCCCCAGCAACCCGACCGAGGTTTTCGAGGGGAAGGTGACATTGATGTGATCGGCCACCACTTTGCGCTGGCCCTGCAGCGTGAAGGTTTTGCAAAGGTCGCGCAGAACAATCATGGCGGCCTCAACGACGGTCCTTGAGCGAATAGAACACCAGCAGGCTGACCGCCCAAAGCAGGAAGGCAAACATCGCGGTCAGAAACAGCAGGGTCATCCGGTGAGGCTGCTCGGCAGCCTCGGCAAGCGTCGGCTGGATATGGGCGGCCAGATAGCGGGTCTGGCGGCGGGATTCGGCCGCCGCCCCGTCATATGCGCTCATCGCAGCGGTATAGGTCTGCTCGGCGAATTGCAGATCAACCGTCAGGCGTTCATATTCGCCGACCAGATCGGCAAAGGCGCTTGGGCCTGCTGCCCCGGACCCGCCCGCCCCGATGCCAAGGGTCTTTTGTTCGGCGGCGATCTGCGCCCGGATCACCTGAATGCGGCGGTCCGCCTGCACCATGCGCGGATCATCGGCCGGCACGCTGTCTTTCAGGATCGCCTGGTTGATCAGGGTTTCGGCCAGCTGGGCCTGCAGCGAGGACAGCAGCCCCATCTGGTTCTGCACGCTGGCGGTGGGATCGACAATCTGGGTGCGGTTGCGGAACAGCGTCAGGGCCTCGCGCGCCTGCTTGAGCCGGTCGACCGCCTCGTCGCGGTCCTCGCGGGCATAGCGGGTGGCGTCATTGCGGGCGATGACCGACAGCGCGTTGATCCTCTCGGAGCTGTTTTCATAGATCTGCGTGGCGATCTGGCGGGCGTCCTCGGCGGTAAAGGCCTGCACCGTGACATTCAGGATGCCCGCGCCTTCGGTGTTGTAGACCTTCACCATCCGCGGCCAGTAGCGCATCAGATCCTCGATGGTGCCAGGGACATGGAAGGCATAGAGCGGGTCCACCGCCGGATCGGCGCGCGACCAGATCGCACGCAGGTCAATGGCGTCATCAATCTTGCCGACCAGTTCCTGGCTTTGGATGAACTGATACAGGATATCGGTGTCAGAGGACGAACTGCTGCCCGCCAGCTGCCCCAGCCCGCTGAGCAGCTGCATCGCCGAAGAGGTGTCGGCACTGCGCACCGAAAAGGCAACCGTGGACACATAGCGATCCGCCGCCCGGTCCCACAGATACCACCCCGCCACCAGCACCGGCAGCAGCACCATCACCACAAAGGAAATGAACGCGCCGTGATGGCGCTTGCGCAGCCGGGCGGGTGGCAGACCCGTCGGCGGCAGCGGCTTGGCGGCCGGTTTCTTTTCCGCAACGGCGGTTGGGGTCGCGGCCGGGGTCGCAGTTGGCGTCGCGATCTGGGTCGGCGGGACGGCGGCTTGGGTATTCACGTCAACCTGACCTTTGATATGCCCTTGAACAATAGGCGTCTCTTACAGAGAGTTTAGCAGAATATCCAGACAGCAGACAGCAGACAGCAGACAGCAGACAGCAGACAGGGCCCGGCTTTAGACCCCCAGATCTGGAAGCGGGTTCGCCGCCAGATCATCCGCCGCGGCCTGGGCGCGCAGATAGGCCTCGCGCTCGCGGCGCGGGCCGTAATATTCCAGCTTGCCCAGCATTTCGGCGCGCAGGTCGGTCACCCGGCGCAGGAACTCGCGCCGCTCGGTGCGGAAGCGGTCGGCAAAGAGGTCGTTGCGCTGGGTGGCGATCTTGTTGTGGCTGCTTTCCAGCAGCGGCATCTTCATCGTCGGAATGCCGATATGCTGGCCCATCACATTGACGATGTGATTGGTTTTCATCTCGGCATTGCGCTCATAGCTCATCCGCAGCGGCTGCAGCCCGGCGCGGGCGAACAGCTCTTCGGTGGCCATTTCGGCCTGCAGGATATGGCGCAGCCAATGCTGGATGGCATCGGCGTCATAGTCAAAGCTGGCCTCACGCGCGGCGATTTCCTCGGCCGAGGTCTGCGGCGCATGGCTGATCCTGGTCTGCTGCATCTTGAACAGCGAAATCGCCTGCAGCACGATGTCCTTGCGGATCAGCCAGAAACAGATCGGGCCGGGAAAGCGGCGCAGGAAATCGGCCTCGTTGCGAAACACCGCCGTCAGCTGATGCGCGGTGATCTGAAAGCCGAAAACGCCTTCGGTGTTGCGCCGCCGGATCAGGATGTCGCAATATTCATCCATCGTGGTGGCATTGTAGGCGCGGGTCATATTGGGCAGGAAACTGGGGTTGAAGGCTTCGCCGGGGATGCTCAGCCGTTTGGTCTGCTTGGCAATATCGGTGACCCAGGAGCTGCCTGACCGCGGGGTGAAATACATCACATATTGCTTTTCCGGCAGCGGCCGCGCCATGTCACGGGCAAATTTTTCGCGGTCAACCTCACGGAGTTTTGGAAATTTATCCCACATTTACAGATACTTCTCCGGATAATAAGGGCAAGATATGCGACAAGACAGCCAATGCCGACATGATACAGCCCACAAGACCAAGGGCAAGATCATACTGACCAATCCCCCGCCTGACCAACCCCTCATCTGACCCCAGCCCCGCCCGATCCATTCCCCATCTGCCTCGGGTCATCGGCGAAAACCCCCTCTTGCGCATGGCAGAGCTTGCGCTTTGGTCGCCACATTCTAGCTTGGGCAAATCTTTTCAGCACAGGATTTATCATGTTTGCCCGTCGTCGTGCGTCCGGTTTCGGGGCTTGTCTGATCCATAGGTTTTCGCGGGCCAATATATTTTTCTGGACCCGCACGGTTTGCCTGCTTGTGCTCTGTGCAGGCCCTGTGCAGGCCGCGCCGCTCGACAGCAGCCAGTTCGAAAGCTGCGGCCCGCTGACGGCACTGGCGCAGGACTGCCCTGACTGTGAGGGCGAGGTGGTTTTTGCGCCCGATGGCCAGTGGCATGGGCTGGCACAATGCAGCCGCGATATCCGCGATGCCTGGGCGCGCTTTGGCCCCGGCCAGCTGCTTGATCTGCCCGGCCAGCCACGTCTGGCCGATCTGGTCCGCGATCAGATCCTGTCCGAGATGTCCGCCCCGGATGTCCGCTTTCTGCGCGCCGCAGATGGCCGCCCGCTGTCCTTTGCCGACAGTTTCGACGCGGATCTGCGCCCGCGCGCTGCCCTGTCGGCTGTGGTTCTGATCAATGACCGTGGCGAGGCCTATAATGGCATGGGGCAGACCGGACTGGCCTATTTCCTGTTTCAATTCGCCGCTCAGGCCGGCAAGGGCGACTATGACCGCGCCGCCGAGGATGCCGCGTTTTACCGCCTGCTCGGGCGGGCCGCCCTTGCCGGGGTGCTGAACCCGGTGGCTGAAGGCGGGCTGACCACCAGCACCACCTGCGCCCTTGCGCCCGATCTGCGCTGCAGCTGGTATCACTCGGTCACCCGGCGCGACTGGTCTGCGGCGGCGGGCGGGACGCTGAACCAGATGCTGCATGTGCTGCGGGATATGGCACAGATCGACCAGATGGCGGCACGGCAAGGCTGGGCGCTGGATCTCGATCTGCCGCGCGCCATCGAAGCCGGGGTGAACCAGCTGTTCCTGTCCGGCGGCTATCAGGGGCCGGGCACTGGCCCTGATCTGGCCGATTTCAACAGCAGCGGTCGCGACAGCCGCGCATCAAGCGCCTGGGCCTATTATGGCTACAACACCCTGGCCGCTGCGCCGGGCCGGGGGTATTTCCTGAAGAACCCCGCCAAGAACTGCAGCTATCACGCCCATGATGTGCAACTGCTGCTGACCATCCTCAAACAAGCGAGGGCTGCGGGTCTTGCCGACCGGGCCCGCGCCGCCGCATCAGACAGCGCCGCCATGGCCGCCTTTGTCGCAGCGCTTGCGCAACCTGATGTGGGGCCTGCCGAGATCAGCTGCTCTGCCGCCGTCCGCGCCAAAATCGCCCGGATGCAGACCAGTCTTGCCAGATGATCCTGCGGCAATCAGGTCGGCGATCGGACTGGCAATCAGGCGGGGCCGCAAGACCCGCAGGCAATCCCCGTTAGAAATACCCCAGCGCTGCGCCGTCATATTGTGGCATGTATTGTGCAAAAAGGGCGGCATTGTCCTTGGCATAAAGCGCCGTCATCTGCGCGATCTGCTGCGGGCTGAACAGCTGCGGCCGCGGGTAGGTCTCTGTCGAGAAGTGCTCTTGCAAAAAGCTGCGCAACCGCTTGTTGTCCTGCTCGCGGATCACCGGGGCGGCGATCAGGGCCATCCGCATGGCAACATCGGAATAGCTGCGATTGGCGCGCTTGCCGTCCAGAACCGCCTGATCCAGAGGCAGGGATTTTGGATCAGGGATGCCGACGCTTTCGGCAAAATCGTGGAAAAAGCCGTCGCCGCCAAGGTCGCGGATGATCTCGAAGGGCTTGACGATCAGCCGCCCCGGCCCGAGGGCTGCGGTGATCTCGTCGCAGACCCGGTTCCATTGCAGATGGGTGGGAAGTTCTTTCTGGATGAATTTCGAGAAAGACAGTGACCGGCCCAGATGAACCAGCTGCAGATAGCAGGATTCCACATAGGGGGCCTGCCTGCGGGTGTAGAACACCACATGCACCCGGTCCTCGGGCAAAAGCTGCTGGATCAGGCGCAGCCCGAGACCGATGTTGTCATAGAACTTACCCAGAGGCAGCCGTTTGAACATATCTTCGGATGTCATCAGCACCCGGCTTTGTGGTCCGGCGACAAAGCCGCGCAATTCGGCCAGATCGGCGGCAGAGACTGCTGCGGCCTCCGGGGGAGCCTTGCCGGAAATCACCTGTGTCAGATGCCTGAAAAACGATGAGCTCACGATGGTATCGCGCAGAACCAGCTTGACGCCGCGCGTGGCCAGCACCCCGTCACAGCCCTTCAGCAGCCGCCGCACCGTGGTCGAGGCGGTCTTGTGCGCACCGATATACAGGTAGATGTCTTTGCCAGAACTCATGCCGGTGTCCTTCTGAAGCGGGCGAAAACGGTCGAAAACGGGGGGCGGGGGGGGGGCGTCAGGCGTAAGGCCAGATGCTGCGGATGAAATCGGGGCCGAATTTTTCCATGCAGCCTTGATAGGTGACGTCATAAAAGCGGCGCAGCTCTGTCGCTGCAGCCGGGGTCAGATCCTCATCCGTCGGCGAGGCATTCACCCTTGCGTCAAAGGCTGCCGGTTGCAGGTCAATGTCCAGAAACCCGGTCAGCCGCGCCAGTTCGGCCTGGGAAAACAGCGTCTCGTAAAAGCCGTAAAAGATCTGTTCCGGCGCAAAGGCCTGCTCCAGCGCCGCCATGGTCAGATCATAGCGGGTGCGCAGCTGATTGTTGGGGTTGTCATAGCGTTTGAGCAGGGTCTGAACCGGGGTTTCGGACATCTTCTTTTGCGCCTTGGCGCGGTTGCGCAGTTCCATCCGCACCGAGGAATAGACCCGGTCGACCGGATCGCGCAGCAAGAACACCACCCGCAGGTCGAATCCGCGCGACTCCATCAGCGCCTTGATCGCCGCAAAGCGCTCAGCGCTCAGCCCGGCATAGGACGGGGTGATGTCGCCGACCAGCCGGATGTGATCCGGGGCGGCCAGGGTCTGGAAATAATCGGCATAGGTCGTGACGTCTGCATAAAAGCTTTTCCGGATCAGGGCCGTTTCATAGTCGGCCTGAACCTCTGCGGGCAGGCCGGTGGCCTCGGCACCGCGCAGGATGCCGTTGTCTTTGCGGATGCGGGTGATCTTGCGTCTGGTGTTGCGGCGAAAGGGTTTCAGATCGGGCAGATCCAGCCCGTCGAAGATATGGTATTCCTTCTGGAACCCCATGTCGCATTGCGGATGTCTGGCCAGATAATCGTGCAGCCAGGTTGTGCCTCCCTTTTGGCAACCGACACCCAGAAGGAAGGTTTTCATATGATCATCCTGTCAATTTTTCCGGCAATGGATGGTTGCTAGCAGAATTGCCGTCAAATGCGCAAGCCAGCCGTCCCTGCCTTGGGTGCCGCAGGGGCAGGTTGATCGCAGGGCGGGCCGCCGGGCTGATCGCAGGGGCGGGTTTCGCTTGTTTTTACGGCGGCCCGATCTTAGAAACGCAAGTGCTGCGGCTTTCGGTATGACCGGGGGCACCCTGCAGCCTTTGCGCCGGTCTTTGGTGGCAAAGCCCATCACTTGAGAATGTTCAGGAGAGGATTACCATGAGCGACGACCCCAAGCCGGCCAAGCGCCGCGCCATCAATGCCAAATCAATCGAGAAGATTGCCGCCCGGATCAATGCGATGACCGATCCTGTCGCGGCGCGCAAACGGCGCAAGAAACTGGGTGATCGTCTGATCGCGCAAATCGCGGCGGAAGAGGTGAAGAACCCGGTGGCCGCCGCCAAGGCCTTTGTGAACAGCTTTGCCAAAGCGGCAGATGCCCCCGACGCCGCCACCGCTGCGGATGCAGATGCCGCACAGATCTGACGTCTGAGCTGATCTTTCAGATATCGACGCTTCAGGCCGCAACACGGGGCCGCACTGTGCCCCGTGTTGCGTGCCCTCTTGTGGCCCCGCCGGGTCCGCCCTCTTTCCGGATAGATTTATGCCACGTTTGATTATTCACATCGGCACCCATAAAACCGCGACAACCTCGATCCAGCACCATTTTTTCCAACATCGCGATGTCCTGGCCGGGCGGGGGCTGTTCTATCCCGGGTATGATCTGATCGGAAAGAAGCCGCATTATGCTCATCTGGGGATGGTCAACGCCCTGGCGGGTCAGCACAAAAGCTATAGCCGCGACGATGCCCGGCGGTTTTTCCGCGCCGTGCGGGAGCGGCAGGGGGATTACGACACCACCCTGATCAGCGCCGAGCCGCTGTATCGCCATGCCACAGGGCAGGGGCCGGGCAGCGCCCCGGAGGCCTATTGGCCCGCGCGGATGCAGTTCATCGAAGAGATCCACGACCTGCTGGGCGCGGCGGAAGTCGTGGTGGTGTTCCGCAGACAGGCCGATTACGCACAGTCGCTGTATCAGGAACATCTGAAAGTCACCCAATACGACCGGTCCTTTCCGGCCTTTCTGGCTGATTTCTGGTTCCATTTTGCCTTTCTGGATCAGGCGCGGGCCTGGGACAGCGTTTTCCCCGGTCTGCGCGCGCTGAGTTTCGAGAAACTGATCGGCACAGGCGATGCGGTGGCGGAATTTGCCCGGCTGCTGGACCTGCCGGTGCAGGATCTGCCGCCAGCGGTGCGCCACAACGAGGCGATGCCGACCGATATGGTCATCCTCAAGCGGATCCTGCAGGCGGTCACCAGCAAGGACGAGGCCTTGCTGCGGGTCGAACAGCTGCAAGACAGGCTGGATCCGGGGCTGTTGGCCGGGCTGGAGCCACGGTCGTTTTTCGCGGACGCCGAGGCCCGTCTGGCGTTTCAGGCCAGTTTTGCGGCGGATAACGCGGCGCTCAAATCCTTCATGGCGCAGGGTCATGCCGAGGATGAGCCCTGCTTTCCTGCCACTTTCAAGGCGGGCGGCCAGTTTGGCGACAGCCCGCATCCCAAGGTGATGGCAAAGCTGTTGCGGCTTGCCACCCATCAGCCGGTTCCCGATCAGCCGACATCCGCGCCGGGCTCTGCGGTCCTGCGCAGTGCCCGACAGGCCGGGGGCATCCCGCTGGAGCTGACGGTGCTGGGCGATGAACATGCCAAATTCTTTTTCCACGACAAGGATGTGCCGATGGCCCGCAGCGGCTTTCTGGGCAGCCGGCTCAAGATCACCGGTCACGGGATGCCTGCGGCCGCTCTGACGGCGCTGCCGCAGCTGCTGGCCCCCGAAGCCCTGCCGCTGGCGCTGCAAACGGCCGCAAGCAAGGCAACCTTCCTGTGTCTGGGCTTTGGTCAGATCGATCTGGAGCTGGGTTATTACGCCCGCGCCCTGCACGACAGCGAAACGCTGCCCGCCCGTCAGGATTTTGTGGCCGGGCTGCTGGAGCAGTACACCGCCCTGGTGTCAGGGCTGGATTTCGACACTGATGCGCTGCTGCTCAAGGGCGTCAATCTGACCCTGTTGCGTGACCGCAATTTCAGTCTGCGCTATCTTCGCCGGGCTTTGACTGCCCAGAGCACCAGTCAGAAAGCCGCGATCGAGGCTGTTCTGGCCAGCGAGACAGAGCAAAACGCCATGGCGCTTGCCTTCAACGCCGGGCTGCGGGATTTTGCCCGGCAAAAGGGGATCGGCTATTTCGATCTGAACATGGCCTTGGCCGCGCCACAGGCGTCCGGCGCCCCCGCGCGTCTGGCAGATGTTTTCCGCCCTGCCAGTCTCGGGGCCACTTTGGCCAATACCATCGAAGTGCGCCGGCTGCATATCCGCCACCTCTTGCAGGGTTTTGGGGCAAATTCTGCTGATTATTCTGTCTGATCTGTTGAAACCCGGCTTGTCCTCGTCGCGGAACTGGCCATCCTCTGCCAAAAAGTTTAACAAAACCGCAAGTATCCTTCAAAAACGAGATAACACCGATGAAAATTGCCGTTGTGGGTCTGGGCTATGTGGGCCTGTCAAATGCCGTCTTGCTGGCGCAGAAATACGCAGTCACCGCGATGGATCTGGATGTCAGCCGGGTTACGATGATCCAGAATCGCACCTCGCCGATCGCCGACCCCGAGATCGAACATTACCTGGCGCATGTGCCGCTGAACCTGACCGCCACGCTCGACAAGTATCAGGCGCTGGAGGGGGCGGATTTCATCATCGTGGCGACGCCGACCAATTACGACACCACCACCAACCATTTTGACACCCGCACCGTCGAGGCGGTGCTGGCCGATGCCAAGGCGATCAACCCGCAGGCCACGGTCATCATCAAATCCACCATCCCGGTCGGCTTTGTCGCCCGGATGCGTGCAGAGATGGACTATGACAAGGTGATCTTCTCGCCGGAGTTCCTGCGCGAAGGCAAGGCGCTGCATGACAACCTGCACCCGTCGCGCATCGTGGTTGGCGACCGGTCGGAACCGGCGCGGGTCTTTGCCGGGCTGCTGCAGGATTGCGCGATCCGCAAGGATGTGCCGGTGCTGTTCACTGGTCCCGGCGAGGCCGAGGCGATCAAGCTGTTTGCCAATACCTATCTGGCGATGCGGGTGGCGTTTTTCAACGAGTTGGACAGCTATGCGCTCAGCTACGGGTTGGATGCCCGCGAGGTGATCAGCGGCGTCAGTCTCGATCCGCGTGTCGGCAGCCATTACAACAATCCGTCGTTCGGCTATGGCGGCTATTGCCTGCCCAAGGACACCAAGCAGCTGCTGGCCAATTATTCCGAAGTGCCGCAGAACCTGATCCGCGCCATCGTCGATGCCAATGCCACCCGCAAGGATTTCATCACCGAACAGATCCTGGCCCGCAAGCCGCGCCATGTCGGCATTTACCGCCTGACGATGAAGGCCGGGTCGGACAATTTCCGCGACAGCTCGATTCAAGGCATCATGAAGCGGATCAAGGCCAAGGGCATCGCGGTGACTGTCTATGAACCGCAGCTGCATGACAGCCATTTCTACAACTCTCCGGTCGAAGCCGATCTGGCGCGCTTCAAGGCCGACACCGATCTGATCGTCGCCAACCGCATCACCGACGAATTGGGCGATGTGGTCGAAAAGGTCTTTACCCGCGACCTGTTTGGCGCAGACTGATCGACAGGCGGCAGACCTTCCATCCAACACCGGTTAGAAAACGAGACAAACGCTTTGGAAAATGATGTTCCGCAAACCGTGCCTTCCCGCTTTCTGCAACGCATTGCCCATTACCCCGAACCGGTGCAGCAGGCCCTGAACGCCGAAATAACCGATGCCAGCCTGACGCGGTATCTGCGGGTGCTGCATGGTGCCGACCCTGATCCGGCGGCGCTGCCCTCGGCGGGCGGGGTTTCGGTCATGGCCGATGCGATGCTGTCGCGGTTGATCGGGTCCAAGCGGTTTCTGGCGCGGGTGCAGCAGTTTCTGCAGCTGTTGCAGCCAGAAGATCCGGCGGGGACGGCGGCATTTGGCGTCTTTCTCCACGAGATGATCCTGCCGCTGGCCGAACCGGACACGCCCTATACCTACAAGATCGACGAGGTTCTGGCCGCCGATCCGCCAGAAGCCACGGTCGAGGCGCTGTCGGCGCTGAAGGATATTATCGCGCTTTGTCAAAAGCTTGGCCCCGAGGCGATGAGCGGTCGGCGGGTCAACGGCGACTGGCTGGCGCAGCTGACCCTGCAGGCGGGGGCAAGCGGCGATGTGATGCTGCTCAACGCGACCCTTGCCGCGCTTGGCCAGCCGTTGCGGCTGCAAGGCAGCGCGTCGCCCGCCGCCCTGCCGAGCGGACAACGGTTCTTGCAAAAACTGCTGTGGAATGCCGCCAGCCTGTCAACGCTGGATACCGACAGCATGTACCGCATCGCCCGGTCAGGGCTGGACCGGCTGACGGCCCCGCGGCCGCTGACCTTGGTGCTTGCCGGGGGCCAGCGCCCGGAGGACGCAGGCTATTGGAACAGGCTACTGGAGCTTGGGCTTGTCGCGGCGATCCTGCCTGAAGGGGCTGACGTCGTGGCGGCGGGCGGTGTGTTGCAGCTGCCTGCGGGCGCGCGGATGTCGCCAGTGACGCTGGGCTGGTTGTCCTGCGTGGCGCTGCCCGGGAACAGCCTTGCCATCGCCGCCGAGCGCCAGACCATCACCGGCAGCTGGGCGCGCGAGATCACCGGCTATATCGGCGACGACGGCACCAGCGTTGAAACAGTGGGGCTGTACCGGGCCACCGCCGATGCCCCCGCGCAAGCCGGAACGCAACTGCTGTTGGCGCAGATCGCAGCTGTGGGCGCCTCTGAGATGTTTGTTGCAGGCACCAATCTGGCCGACCCCGCCGATTGCCATGCCATCGTGCTGCGGCTGGGGGCGGCGCAATCGCTGGGCGGATATGCCAATATCGAAAACTGTCTGGCCTATGACAGCCTTGCCGATCTGACGCAGGCCCTTGCTGATGCCCCGGCCCGCCTGCGCAAGAAGCCGGTGGTGGTGATCGGGCCGGGCAGTTCTGCTGCCGCCGATTATATCGTCAGCAGTGCGATAAAATTCCGCGCGCTGGGGGCGGCCTATCTGACCACGCCGCTGTCGCTGGATTATAACGGCGAAACCGGCAAGCTGACGCTGTCCTTGCCGGAACAGGATCATCTGACCGCCTTTGCGCTTGCCGAAGCCAGCGTGTTGCCCCTGGGCATGATCCTTGATCATCCGCAAGAAATCGCAACCCAGCTGCAAATGGGGGTGTTCACTGTCACCCGCGGCTTTGCTGTCTGCTACGCCCGGCCGGAGGGGCAGGAAGATCCGGACCTGCAACGCCAGCAGCGCCGCCTTGACAGCCGGATGCTGACCGCTGCCGAACGCGAGCGGCTGTTCATGGTCAACCCGCCGGATTTCAGCTACTTGCAAAGCCGGGATTCGATCTCGCATTGGCCGATCGAGACGCTGATCAGCACGATCCGGCGCAAGCATCAGCAGTTGCAAAGCCGGTTGAGCAGCTTTCTCTCCGCGCCGCGCCCCGGCCCTGCGTCCCAGATCCTGCGGCATCTGTCACCGCAGTCGAAAGAGGCCCTCAGTCTTGCGCCGCAGATCGACGCCTTTCTGCTCAAGCTGTCCGAAACCCCTGCCGTTCTGCTGGAGCTTCCGCCAGAGCATGTGCTTGGCTTTCTGGATCTGTGCCGCCATACCGCCAGCGCCGATCAGCTGGCGGCAAATCTGTCGGTTTACGCGCAGGGCATCTGCAATCGGGACGTCGGCCTGATCGTGCCGCTGTTCGAATTTCTGGCCTGCAGCCTCGCGCCCGAGGATCTGCGCATGACGCTGGCCTTCACCGCCGAAGTGCGCCCCAAGAACCGCCGCTACATGTTCCGCATCGCGGAATGTATCCGCCGCTATGGCGACGAGGCGTTGATGGTGCAATACCTTGCGCGGGTCAAGAACCAGGATCCTGACGCGCTGAAGGACACCACCTTCACCCGCTGTTTCCAGCAGGTGTTGAGCTCGCAGCGGATGGCGGCGCTGCTGGCGCTGCTGGGCGCTGACACGCTGCGCAGCATCGCAGGCACGGTGTCCTTTGCCGAAAGCTTCCGGCAGGCGGTGCTGGCGCAGAACAAGGCCGGGATGCAGCGGCTGGTGGCAGATCCGATCCCCGATTTCCTGAAATGGATGGACGGGCTGCGCGCGCTCAGCAACGAATTGCGCGCCCTGGCCAGCGACAGCGAAGCCTTCCCGATCCCCGGCATCAGCGGGCTCTACCGGCGCAAGCTGGCCGCGATCACCTTTGCCGATAGCGTGACGCTGCGCGGCTTTGCCCGCGAGGGCTTTCTGGACAGCGCCACCGATCTGGACGTGATCGGCCAGTATCTGCTGGGCAATACCGCGCCACTGGCAGAGTTCATCGCGCGGGCCTTCGAGGGCACCGGCGCCCCGGCGTTTGAAATCGCAGGCGACAGCACCGCTGCGGTCTTTGCCAATGCGCAAACCACGCTGGCCGAACGCGCCGCCCCCGGATCCGCAAGCCACCCGGATGCGCCACTGGTCTCGGTGATCATGTCCGCCTTCAATCCCGACATCGAGCTGATGCGGCTGTCTATCGTCTCGATCCTGGCGCAGACCCATGCCGCCGTCGAGATCTTTGTCGTCGATGATGCCAGCGAAGCAGAATCCAGTCAGGCCATTCAGGCCATGCTGGCCACCTTTGCCGCTGCCGATCGTGCCCGCATCGATTACAGCCGGCTGGAGGTCAACTCTGGCCCCTACGTCGGGCGCAACCTGGCGCTGCGCCGCGCGCGCGGGGCGTTCATCGCCATTCAGGATGCGGATGACTGGTCGCATCCGCAGCGCTTTGAAGCCCAGCTTGCAGCCTTTGCCGCCACCCCGGAGTTGCGCCTTGTCACCAGCCCGCATGTCCGCATCGACCGCTTTGGCGCGGTGCAGATGGAGGCCGGCTTCACCGTCTTTGGCGACGGGCCGATGACCTCGATGTTCCGCCGCGACCTGTTTGACGAGATCGGCGGTTTTGCCAATATCCGCTCGCGCGGGGATGTCGAAATGCGCGAACGCATCCGCAGCTATTACGGTGGCCATGTGCTGCAGGAACTGCAGATGCCCTGCATGTTGTGCTTTGCCGATTCCGCCACGCTGTCGCAGAAGACCAAGACCGAATCCGCTGAATATCTGCAGATCTTCCGCACCAACATCAGCCGCAAGCGCAGCTTTGCCGCGCTGCGCCGCGACGGCGAAAAACTGTTGCCCGAACACAGTCTGGTGGTGCCGATGCCACTGCGCCCCCCCGTTGTGCCGCCTGTTACGTTCTCAGTGGGAGAGCCTTGAATGAGCCTTGGTAAAATCGACATCTCGTTGACCTCGATCAGCTCGCGCATGGCAACGCTGTGCGAGACGCTTGAATCGCTGCTCGCACAGGATTACGGCGATCTGCAGATCCATCTGCATCTGTCGCGCGAGCCCTATCTGCTGGACAAGGGCGTCCCCGAGCTGCCTGCCGATCTGATCGCCTTCGCCAAAAAGGCGGGTCGGCGGCTGCAGATCCACTACTGCCCCAACACTGGTCCTTACCGCAAACTGGTGCCCTATCTTTATCGCAACTGGGGCCAGTCCAAGCTGGTGGTCACCGCCGATGACGACACCATCTATCCGCCGCATTGGCTGGCAACACTGGCGGCAGCCCATGCCAATTATGGCTGTGTGATCGCCTATCGCGGCCACCGCATCCTGCACAAGGATGGCAAGATGCAGCCCTATCACAGCTGGATGCGCAGCCAGATCGAAGAAAATCCCGGCGCGATGATCCTGCCGACCGGCAAGGATGGCATTCTTTATGATACCGCCTTTTTCCCGGTCAATGTGCTGAACCTGAAAGCGGCGCTGAAGATTGCGCCGACGGCGGATGATCTGTGGTTCCGCTGGCATCTGGCGCTCAATGGCGTGCAGACCTATCTGATCAACATGGACTACAAGTCCGAAACCTTCACGGAAACCGACTACGAAAGCAGCCTCTATCTGAATTTCAACCGCAGCGGCAGCAATGACGTCGCGATTGAAACGCTGGAAAGCTATTTCGCGCAGCAGTTCCGCTTCTCGCTGGCGCTGCAGGCCGAACGGCACGAGATGGCCGATGCCAAGGGGGCCTGAGCCGCGCCGCTGATGCGGTGGGGGCGGCTGTTGTGCGCGTGACTGCCGATCGCCGGGCCTTGCCGAAGACCCGGCGGGCGTGCGATTGATCGACAGGGCAATGGCCGTGGAAGGACCGATGATGACGGCGCAAGGGATGACGGCGCAAACGCCCTCTGCCGTGGCCTCCCGCGTGCTGCGGCTGGAGGCACAGGCGCTGACGGATATGGCGGCAGCGGTTCCGGCGGATTTCGATGCGGCGGTGGCGGCGATCCTGGCGATGCAGGGGCGGCTGGTGGTTTCGGGCATCGGCAAATCGGGCCATGTCGGGCGCAAGATCGCGGCCACCTTCGCCTCGACCGGCACGCCAGCCTATTTCGTTCATGCGGTCGAGGCCAGCCACGGCGATCTGGGCATGATTGGTGACCGTGACATCTGCCTGCTGCTGTCCAATTCCGGCGAAACCGAAGAGCTGGGCGATATTCTGGCCTATTGCGCGCGCTTTGGCATTCCGGTCATTGCGATCTGCAGCCGCGCCGGATCGACGCTGATGCGGACCGCGCAGTATAAATTGCTGCTGCCGCCCGCCCCCGAGGCCTGCCCGATCGGCATGGCCCCCACCACCTCGACCACGCTGTCGATCGCGCTTGGCGATGCGCTGGCGGTGGCGCTGATGGAGGCCCGCGGCTTTCGCCCTGAAGATTTCCGCGGCTTTCATCCCGGAGGCAAGCTGGGCGCGCGGATGCGCAGGGTCGATGATCTGATGCACGGGGCCGATGCGCTGCCACTGGTGAGCGAGGCCACCCCGATGGGCGAGGCCTTGTTGACCATGTCGGCGCGCGGCTTTGGCATCATCGCGGTGGCGGCCGCGGATGGCACCCTTGCGGGCATCGTCACCGATGGCGACTTGCGGCGCAACCTTGCCGATCTTCTGACCCATAGTGCGGGCGCCATCGCCACCCGCAACCCGGTGACGGTGCCGCCCGAGATGCTGGCGGCTCAGGCGCTGGCGCTGATGAACGCGCGCAAGATCTCGGTGCTGCTGGTGGCGGATGCGCAGATGCGCCCGGTCGGCATCCTGCATATCCACGACTGCCTGCGGGCAGGTGTGGCATGAAAACGGTGATCCTGATCCCGGCCCGCTATGCCTCGACGCGCTATCCGGGCAAGCCGCTGGCTGAACTTGGCCTGCCCGATGGCAGCCGCAAATCACTGATCCGGCTGAGTTGGGAGGCTGCGATGGCCGTGCCGGGCGTGCAAGGCGTCTATGTCGCCACTGATGACGCCCGCATCCGCGACCATGCGCAGGGCTTTGGCGCAGAGGTGATCATGACCTCGCAGGACTGCCGCAATGGCACCGAGCGTTGCGCCGAGGCGCTTGCCAATGCCGGGCTGCAGGCCGATCTGGTGGTCAACCTGCAGGGCGATGCGCCGCTGACGCCGGCCTGGTTCCTGACCGATCTGATCGCCGCGATGGCGCGTGACCCTGCGGCGCAGGTGGCAACCCCGGTGCTGCGCTGTGACGCGCTGACCTATGGCCATTTCCTCGAGGACCGCAAGGCAGGCCGGGTCGGCGGCACCACGGCGGTCTTTGGCACCGCGCGCCATGCGCTTTATTTCTCCAAGGAAGTGATCCCCTATATCGACCCTGGCAAGCTGCCCGACCCGATCCCGGTGTTTCACCATGTCGGGGTCTATGCCTATCGCCCGGCAGCGCTTGCGGCCTATATCGGCTTGCCCCCCGGCCCGCTGGAACTGCTGGAACTGCTGGAAGGGCTGGAACAGCTGCGCTTTGTGGAAAACGGCGTGCCTGTCGCCTGTGTCGAGGTCGAGGGCCGTGGCCGGGTGTTCTGGGAGCTGAACAACCCTGCCGATATCGCCCGCATCGAAGCCGCCTTGCGCGCGCAGATCTGAAGGAAACCGCCATGCTTGCCGTCAACACCCGCATCCTGACCATCGGTGACATCACCGTCGGCGGCCATCACCCGATCGCGCTGATCACCGGGCCGTGCCAGCTGGAAAGTCTGGATCACGCCCGGATGATGGCCGAAAAGATCGCCGAGGCCTGCGCGCCGACAGGCACCAAATTCGTCTTCAAGGCCAGTTATGACAAGGCCAACCGATCCTCGATCAGCACCGAGCGCGGGCTGGGGATGGAAAAGGGGCTGGAGGTGCTGGCTGCGATCAAGGCCGAATTCGGCGTGCCGGTGCTCACCGATGTGCATGAGCCCAGCCATTGCGCCCCTGCCGCCGAGGTCTGCGACATCCTGCAGATCCCGGCGTTCCTGTGCCGCCAGACCGATCTTTTGTTGGCTGCTGGCCGCACCGGGGCGGTGATCAACGTCAAGAAGGGGCAGTTTCTGGCGCCCTGGGACATGGGCAATGTCGCCGACAAGATCGCCAGCACTGGCAATGACCGCATCCTGCTGTGCGAGCGCGGCACCTCTTTTGGCTATAACACGCTGGTCAGTGACTTTCGCGGTCTGCCAGTGATGGCGCGGACCGGCTGGCCGGTGGTGTTTGATGCCACCCATTCGGTGCAGCAACCCGGCGGTCAGGGAACCACCAGCGGCGGGCAGCGTGAATTTGCGCCGGTGCTGGCGCGGGCGGCTTGTGCGGTTGGGGTTTCGATGGTGTTCATCGAGACGCATCAGGATCCTGACGCAGCACCTTCGGACGGGCCGAACATGATCCCGGTTGACCAGATGGCGGATCTGATTGCCAGCCTGCGCGGCTTTGATGCGCTGGCCAAGCAGGGGCCCCGTTGATCTGAGCCGATCTGAGGCGGGCCGATCTGAGGCGGGCCGATCCGAGCTGACGCGCTGCATGGACTTGAGGCGGTGGAATTGGTATCAGCGGGGGATATGATACTGCAATTTGGCGGGCACGGGGATGTTTGCGACAAAGGTGTTTTGACTGTGATTGAACAAACTGCATTGCCCGGTGTGCTGATCCTTACGCCGAAACGGTTCGGCGACGATCGCGGCTTTTTCTCCGAGGTCTGGAACCGTGATGCCCTGCGCGCCCAGGGGATCGATATCGACTTTGTGCAGGACAACCATTCGCTGTCGCGCCCCGTCGGCACGGTGCGGGGGCTGCATTATCAGGCGCCACCCCATGCGCAGGACAAGCTGGTGCGTTGCGGGGCAGGGGTGGTCTTTGACGTGGCGGTCGATGTGCGGGCAGGCTCGCCCCATTATGGACGCTGGGTCGGGGTCGAGCTTTCGGCCGAGAACGGTTGTCAGCTGCTGATCCCGAAGGGCTTTCTGCACGGCTTTGTCACCCGCGCCCCGAACTCCGAGCTTTTGTACAAATGCTCGGATGTCTATGCGCCCGACTGTGACGGGGCGGTGCGCTTTGACGACCCCGATCTGGCCATTGACTGGGGCATTGATGCAGCCTCTGCGGTGCTGTCGCCCAAGGATCTGGCCGCAGAGCGCTTTGCCGATTTCCAGTCCCCCTTTGTCTACGAGGGCTAAGCGATGAAGATCCTTGTGACCGGCGGGGCAGGCTTCATCGGCTCTGCGGTGGTGCGGCAGGCGGTGCGGGCAGGGCATCAGGTGGTCAATCTGGATGCGCTGACCTATGCCGCCTGTCTGGAGAACGTGGCCCCAGTGTCAAACGCGCCGGGCTATGTGTTCGAGCACGCCGATATCCGCGACCGCGCTGCGCTGGAGGCGATCTTTGCCCGCCACACCCCCGATGTGGTGATGCATCTGGCGGCAGAAAGCCATGTCGACCGATCAATCGACGGGCCGGGGGATTTTGTCGAAACCAATATCACCGGCACCTACAACATGCTGGAATCCGCCCGCGCACAATGGACGCGCACCGGCAGGCCCGCGGCGTTCCGCTTTCACCATATCTCGACCGATGAGGTGTTCGGATCCCTGCCCGCCGATCCTGCGGTCAAATTCACCGAAACCACCCCCTATGACCCGCGCAGCCCCTATTCGGCCTCCAAGGCCGCCTCTGACCATCTGGTGCGGGCCTGGGCGGAAACCTACGGCCTGCCAGTGGTGCTGACCAATTGTTCCAACAATTACGGCCCCTATCATTTCCCCGAAAAGCTGGTGCCGGTGATCATTCTGAACGCGCTGGCGGGCAAGCCCTTGCCGATCTATGGCGACGGGTCCAACATCCGCGACTGGCTTTATGTCGAGGATCATGCCGAGGCCTTGCTGCTGGTGGTGGCCAAGGGCGTGGTGGGGCGCAGCTATAACATCGGTGGCGAGAACGAGCGGACCAATCTGCAACTGGTGCAGACGCTCTGCGCCATTCTGGACCAAAAGCGTCCCAAGGCGCGCGGGTCTTATGCTGATCAGATCAGCTTTGTCACCGACCGCCCCGGCCATGACGCCCGCTATGCCATTGATCCCAAACGCATCCGTGACGAACTTGGCTGGCGGCCATCCGTGACGGTTGAGGAAGGCCTTGCGCGCACCGTGCAATGGTATCTGGACAATGAGAGCTGGTGGAAGCCCTTGCAGGCCCGCGCAGGGGTCGGTCAGCGGTTGGGAACCAGGGCATGAGGGCGCTGGTTTTTGGTCAAACCGGGCAGGTCGCCCGCGAGTTGGCGCGGCTGTTGCCCGATGCGCTGTTTCTGGGCCGGACCCGTGCTGATCTGACCGACCCTGCGGCCTGTGCGGCGGCGATTGCAGGCACGCAGGCCGATGTGGTGATCAATGCCGCCGCCTATACGGCCGTTGACCGGGCGGAATCTGATGTGGCAACGGCGATGGCGGTCAATGCGGCGGCTCCTGCGGCGATGGCGGTTGCGGCTGCGGCGCGCGGTCTGCCGTTTTTGCACATCTCGACCGATTATGTCTTTGACGGCAGTGGCACGCGGCCCTGGCAGCCGGGTGATGCCACCGGGCCGCTGGGGGTTTACGGGCAGAGCAAGCTGGCGGGCGAAGAGGCCGTGCGGGCCGCAGGGGGGGTGCATGTGATCCTGCGCACGTCGTGGGTGTTCTCGGCCCATGGGGCGAATTTCGTCAAGACCATGCTGCGGCTGGGGGCAGACCGGCCAGTTTTGCGGGTGGTTGCCGATCAGATCGGCGGGCCGACAGCTGCTGCGGATATTGCCGCCACGCTTGTCACGATGGCGACTGCGCTGCGGGCGGGGGCTGCGGGCGGCAGCTATCACTATGCCGGGCAGCCTGCGGTCAGCTGGGCGGATTTTGCCCGCGCGATCTTTCGCAGCGCTGATCTGACGGTCGCGGTCGAGGATATCGCGTCAGAAGCCTATCCGACCCCGGCGCGGCGGCCGCAGAATTCCCGGCTCGATGGCAGCACATTGAAGACCGATTTCGGCATTGACCCGCCCGATTGGCAGCTTGGGCTGGCCCGGGTGATTGCAGAGTTGAAGGAGCAAGGCAGATGACCGCACGCAAGGGGATCATTCTGGCAGGCGGATCGGGCACCAGACTCTATCCGATCACCATCGGCGTGTCCAAACAGCTGATGCCGATCTATGACAAGCCGATGATCTACTATCCGCTGTCGGTCCTGATGCTGGCAGGCATCCGCGAGATCGCGGTGATCACCACGCCGCAGGATCAGGACCAGTTCCGCCGCGTGCTGGGCGATGGCGCACAATGGGGCTTGCAGCTGAGCTATGTGGTGCAGGACCATCCCGGCGGGCTGGCGCAGGCCTATACGCTGACCGAGGATTTCCTGGATGGGGCGCCGTCCTGCATGGTATTGGGCGACAACATCTTTTTTGGCCACGGCCTGCCGGAACTGCTGGCCGAGGCTGATGCCAAGCCGACGGGCGGCACCGTCTTTGGCTATCATGTGGCGGATCCGGAACGCTATGGCGTGGTGGCGATGGATGCGCAGGGCAGGGTGACCCAGATCATCGAAAAACCCGCAGTGGCACCATCGAATTATGCCGTCACCGGGCTTTACTTTCTGGACGGCACCGCGCCTGCGCGCGCGCATCAGGTGCAGCCCTCGGCGCGCGGCGAGGTCGAAATCACCAGCCTGCTGGAGATGTATCTGGCCGAAGGCAGCTTGGAGGTGCAACGGATGGGCCGCGGCTTTGCCTGGCTCGACACCGGCACCCATGACAGCCTGCTCGATGCCGGCAACTTCGTGCGCACCTTGCAGAAACGTCAGGGCATGCAAACCGGCTGCCCCGAAGAGATTGCCTTCGCCAAAGGCTGGATCTCGGAAGCCGAACTGCAAACCATCGCCGAAAAACTGGCCAAGAACGACTACGGCAAACAACTCCTCGCCGTCCTGCGCGAGGCGAGATCTGCGGTCCCTGTATCGGGCAGCTGACGGCGCCGGCGCGGCGCAGGACCGCCGCAGGATCGTTGCACAGAAAATGGCCGCAAGGCACAGTGAACAGGCAAATTTGCAACCTTGCCGCTTTCCCGGCATCCAGCTTTGCGGATGGCATTGCCCAAGCCCCCGGTTCCGGGCAGCAAAGGCGCAGGGGTCCGCGCGCAAGGCAGCCAAAGCAATTGAATAAGACTGAGAACCGTAATGATTGAACAGCCGCCCCAGCCTGCAGATATCGGGACAGATACCGAAACCCGCCCTGCGAAACGCCGTGCAAAACCCCGGCGGAAAGCCGCAGGCAAAACCGCAGCAAGACCCACAGCAAAAACCGCAGCAAATCCCGGCGGCAAGACGCATGTGCCCGGCGGCAAGACGCATGTGCCCGGCGGCAAGACGCATGTGCCCGGCGGCAAGACGCATGTGCCCGGCGGCAAGACGCATGTGATTGTCACCGGGGTTGCCCGCAGCGGCACCACGGCGCTTGCCAAACTGCTGAATGCCCATGAGGGTATCTGTCTGGGTGTCGAGCGGTTCAAGTTTCAGTTCCTGCGCCAGAACAACCATTCTGCCGCCCTGTTCGAGCGCGACCGGTTTTTCACCTTTCTGGAGGAAGACACCAACATCCGCCCGGACAGCAAGCCTGAATGGCAGCCGCTTTACGAAGATATCGCGCGCAAATGGGACAGCGCGCGGGTGATCGGCGACAAGGTGCCTGACATGATGCCGGTGCTGCCCGCGTTTCTGCAGACCAACCCGGATTTCAAATGCATCTACATCCTGCGCAGCCTGAAGGCTGTGGCCTTGTCATGGCAGACCCGGGCCGATGACCGCCGCGACAGCTGGCCCAGCGGGCGGGGGTTCGAGCTTGCCTGCGAAAGCTGGGCCGCGCAGGCCCGTGACATGGAGCAGCTGATGGCCTCGGGCCGCGTCAAGGGGCGGATCCTGTTGCTGGATTATGACAAGATGTATGAACCGGGCAACCGCTCTGCCGAGGCGATCCTGCGGTTTCTGGATCTGCCTGCAAGTGCGGCCTTCAGCGCCACCTATCAAGAGCATGTCGATTTCTTTCAAAGCCGCGGGCCCGCGCGCTCCCGTCTTCCCGAGCCGTTCAAGGCCGTCTACGCCAATACCGACAAGACCGATTTTCAGGCCCTGCGCAGCCGCGCGCGGCGTCATGTCGTCAGATTGTCTGGCAAGCCGGGCAAGGTGCTGACAGCGTGACATTGACCTTCAGGAGATTTCCGGCGTGAGCCTCAAAACCCTTTTCAGCAAGATCCTTGGCCGCCTGTCGCGCGGCAAGCGCAACAGCAATGTCGAAATTCTGACCCCGCAACGGGCGATGGGCTGGGCGGTTGATCCACGCAGCCCCGCCAAGCCTGCGACAGTGACGCTGTTTGTCGATGGCCATGCGCTGTTGAACATTGCGGCCAACCAGTCGCGGGCGGATGTGCTGGAGGCAGGGATGGGGCCGCTGCATTGCGGTTTCAACGTGCCCTTGCCAAAGGAATTGCGCGACGGGCGCGCACATCTGGTCGAGTTGTGCTTTGACAAGGGCGGCGCGCGGCTGCGGGGCGGCGTGCTGAAGATCGCAGGCTCGGGGACCGCGCCGGTTCCGGCGGTCCTCGCTGCTGATGTGTCTGACCCTGAAACCGGGTCTGAAACCGCCGTGTCCACAGATCCTGCCCCTCTCCAACCCGGTGGGCAGTCGGATGGGCAGCTCCCCGGTCAGCAGGGGGTGGCCTATCTGGACCGTCGCCGTGCGGCGATTGCCGGTTGGGCGATGGGCAGCACAGCGGTCACCCTGCGTCTGGACGGTCAGCCCGAGATCACCCTGCCGCTGGATCGCAGCGTGCCGGGTCTGGGCGAGGGGCTGCAATACGGCTTCTTTTATCCGCTGCCCGCCGAATGGCTGGACGCAGAGCCGCATCTGGCCGAGGTCTGTTTTGCCCCTGAACCAGTGCAGGGTGCCAATCCTGCCACCTCCACGCCGCTGAAACTGGATGGCAGCCCGGTCCGCTTTCGCCTGAGCCGCGCGCAGCCGCTGATCGAGATTGTCGCGCTGATCGGGCAGGTGCTGCGGCTGCGGCTGCGCGATACCGAAGGTGCGGTGGTTGCGGCGGCTGTCGGGTCAGCCAGGATCAGGCTGGTCGCCGATGGCGCGGCAGTCGATCTGCAGCCCGAAGCTGCTGACATCAGCCCCGGTCTGCTGCGGGCGATCCTGCCTGCGGGCTGCCGCGAGATCTGTCTGTATGACAGCACTCAGGATGGCGGCACTCAGGATAGCGGGGGGCAGGATGGCGGGGGGCAGGATAGCGGGGGGCAGGATGGGCTGCTGGGACGCTATTTCCTGTCGCAGGGGGCGGTGCTGCCGCAAGAGGCGCTGCTGCCTGCCGTGCCGGAAAAGGCCTTGTCAGAGACCAATCTTGCCACCGCAACCGCCGCCTTTGCCGCGTTTTGTGCCGCGCCTGACGCGCGGTTTGATCCGCTGTGGTATGGCCAGACCTATGGGATAACGGCGGCGGATGCGCTGCAGCACTACCGCGAACAGGGTGCCGCACAGGGCCATGCGCCGGGACCGTTCTTTGACGAGACCCGCGCGCGCGCCAGCCAGCCCGATCTGACCCGCGCCATTGCCCAGGGCGCGCTGCCCTGTGCCTTTGCGCTGGATCTGGTGCCCGGAGTGGGGCTGCTGTCCCTGCCGATGCCAAGCCCGGAAATCGCCCGCGCGGTGGCAGCCGTGCCGCTGGCGGCATCCTGTCAGACCGGTGTGGCGCTGGTTCAGGAGGCGCTGGCGCAGGACGCGGCGTTGCGGGCTGCGGCAAACAAGATGGCGGTCAAGGCGGCGGTCAAAGCAGGCGATATGGCCTTTGCCAAGCCCGCCCCGCTGCCTGCCCCCAGCACCCAGCGCCCGCCTGCCAGCTGCATCTATGCCGCATGGCTGGCCCGGCTGGATCTGACCCCCGAACAGCAGGCCGACATCGCGCGTGACGAAAGCCGGATGCGGCAAAAGATCCTTGCCGCCCCTTTGACCGAACAGCCGCTGGTCAGCATCATCATGCCCAGCTTCAACCGCGCCTATACCATCGGCGAGGCGATCCAGAGCGTGCTGGAGCAAAGCTATCAGAACTGGGAGCTGCTGGTCTGTGACGATGCCAGCGAGGACAAGACCGCCGAGGTGCTGCGCGGCTTTGACGACCCGCGCATCCGCTATATGCAGTTCACCAAATCCAATGGCGCGGCCACCCGCAACAAGGGGCTGCGTTTTGCCAGAGGCAGCCATATCGCCTATCTGGACAGCGACAACATCTGGCATCCGCAGTTTCTGGACCTGATGCTGCGGGCCTTGCTGGCGGTGCCGGGCACGCAGCTGGCCTATGGTGCCTATCTGGACACCGAAATCCGTGGCGCTTCGGTGGTGCTGGACCGGATCGGCCGCGCGCCGTTCCGCGCCATTCAGCTGTCGTCGCGCAACTTCATGGATCTGAACACCATCCTGCATCACCGCCGCCTGTATGACTGGATGGGCGGCTTTGACGAAAGCCTGCCGCGGTTGCAGGACTGGGATCTGATGCTGCGCTATACCAGCATTTTCCAGCCGCTTTATGTCAATCATATCGGGGTGTTCTACCGCCGCAACGTCGCCTGGGGGCAGGTCACCCATCTGTTCACCGGATCGGGCGCGCAGAACAGCGTCAATGACAAGACCAACCGCCGGCTGACCGAGGCCCACGAGCGGCTGGCGATCGGCTGGCCCAGCCGGGGCCGGGTGACGGTGCTGCTGGACGGGCCCAATCCGGGCGACCGGCTGTTGGCGGAAAGTCTGGCACGGCTGGCCTCTGCGGTGGCGGATGTCGATTTTCTGGACCTGAGCGGAACCGCAGCGCCTGCCGATCCAAAGGGCGATCCTGCCGGGCTGCTGCGCCATGTGATGCCGTCCGCGCTGGTCAAGGACTGGTACCGGCTCTGTCATGCGCTGCCGCAGCTGCTGCGCGATCAGCCAGTGCTGACGGTGGCGGCCTCCGAGGCCGATCTGCGCGGGCTGCCAGCGGATGCGCAGCAGAAGGTTTACCGCTTGATCCAGACCGCGCAGGGTCTTGCGTTGCGCGCATTGTCCGACCCGGCGCGGCTGTTCCATCTGGGGGCGCTGCCGCTGGCCGGTCTGATGCTGCCGCAGGCCGCAGGGCCGGACGCCGGATCAGAGATACCGCCCCGGCTGTTGCTGGTGCCGGGAGGCGAGCGCAGCAGCACCAACACGCTGATCTCGCAGGCCAAGGCGCGCAACCTGTCGCTGTTGCTGCCGCCCAATGCCAAGGCCACAGGCGACTGGCAGTTGATCAGTGCCGCCGGTGTCGAGGTGCTGGGGCCGGATGCCTGGGCCGGGGCGCTGGCCGCCTGCAATCTGGCCGCCAGCCTGCTGCCGGTATCGGCGCTGTCGGGCTTTGCCTTCAGCCTGCTGACCACGCTGCAGGGGCAGGGCGTGCCGCTGGCGGTGCTGCGCGACGAAAAACACGCCGATGCTCTGGTCAACCAATGGCTGGAGGCGCGCGGTGCCTATGACATCAAGGTCGCAACGCCGCAGTGGCTGTTTGACAAACTGGTCAAGCTGCACAGCGACCCGCAAACCTGTGGCCTTTTGGCAGACCGTGGCCAGCGGGTGCATCAGATCCACCTCCATCCCGAACTGGTGCAAGAGCGGCTGGCTCATGCGCTGTATCGGATGCTGTTTGACCCCTCGATCCGGGAGAGCCTGAATGACCAGCCTTGATGCCCTTGATGCGCGCCTGATCCCCTTGCTGCATGGGGGCGTGGTGCTGATCCGGAACGGACCTGCGGCAGAGCTGCAGCTGCAGATCCGGGATGCCGATACGCCAGCGGTCCGGTTGGGGTCGCTTCGGCTGGGGGCGGGGCAGATCCTGCTGGACCAGATCCCGCAACAGGATCTGACGCTTGACGTGCTCTGTGACGGCAAGCCGATCGCGGGCAGCCCGTTGCAGGTGCAGATCGGCGACTGGAGCGGCTCTGTCGATTGGGTGGCTGGCCGTCTGGTGGCGGGGCGCGCGCGCAATCTGCGCAAACTGGCCGAGGATGTGGTGGTGGTGGCCTGCAACAGCGCAGGCCAGACCGGCTTTGCCACCGCCCGCGCCGCCGAGGGGGGGCGGTTCCTGATGGTGCTGCCCGAAGCCCTGCTGTCGCCGTCGCAGTCCCCGTCGCACAGCATCACGCTTGGCATCGCAGGATCGGACTATGTGCTGAAAAACGGCCAGCTTGCCGCACAGGCTGGATTGGGGCAGGGGGGCGCGCAATTGCAGCGACAGCCGCGCCCGGCGACGCTGCCGCTTGCGATCCGCATCAAGATCTCGACCCCCAATCTGAAGGAAGCCCCGCAATGGGGCGACTATCATTTCGCCAATTCCCTGAGCGCCAGCTTTGAACGGCTTGGCTATCAGGCGGCGGTCGATACCAATGATGTCTGGTATGCCCAGGCCAAACAAGAGGATGTGGTGGTGACCCTGCGCGGGCGGCACCGGCTGCGGGTCGATCCGGGCAAGATCAACATCATGTGGCTGATCTCGCATCCTGACCGCATCCCGGATGACGAATATGCCGATTTCGACCATATCGCGGTGGCCTCGGACATCTATGCCGCCGAGCTGCGCGCGCGCGGGCTGACACAGGTGTCGGTGCTGCATCAGGCCACCGATGCGGGGTTGTTCCGCGAGGATGCCACGATCGCGCGCAAGCCAAGCTGTCTGTTTGTCGGCAATTCGCGCCGCGAATACCGCACCATGGTGCGCTGGTGCGTCGAAAGCGATCTGCCGTTTGATCTTTATGGTGGCGGCTGGGACGGCATCCTGCCTGCCGAAATGCTGCGCGCGCCCAGCATTGCCAACCGCGATCTGGCGCGGTTCTATGGCGGGCATCTTTTGTTGCTCAATGACCATTGGGACAGCATGCGCGACAACGGCTTTTTGTCGAACCGGCTGTTTGACGGCAGCGCCGTCGGCACGCCGATCCTGACAGATCCGGTCAAAGGGCTGGCCGAGGTCTTTGGCGACGCCATCAGCATGGCCGCCACCATCGAGGATTTCGCCGAAGTGGCGCGCGACTGTCTGGCCAATCCAGCCCCCTATCTGGACCGCGCCGCGCGGGCCCGCGACATCGTGCTGGGGGCGCATACTTTTGACCACCGCGCCCTGCAGCTGGCCGATCTGATCGACCGGCTGGCGGCACAGAAATATCGCGGCAGCTGACCCGGGGCCGCCCGTCTATGCCTGCCTCAACGGCGGGCGTAGATATCCTCATAGCGGATGATGTCATCCTCCCCCAGATAGGGGCCGGTCTGCACCTCGATCAGCACCATCGGCACCCGGCCAGGGTTTTCCATCCGGTGCACCGCGCCCAGCGGGATATAGATCGACTGGTTTTCGGTCAAAAGCTGCACCTTGTCATCGACGGTGACCTTGGCGGTGCCGGCCACCACGATCCAATGTTCCGACCGGTGCACATGGCTTTGCAGCGACAGCGCCGCCCCCGGATGGACATGAATACGCTTGACCTGAAAGCGGTCCGCCAGCACCAGCGTTTCAAACCAGCCCCAGGGCCGGTGGTCGGTCGGGAATTGCACCGCCTGTTTGGGGTCTGATGCCGGAGAGTGCAGAATCCTACGCTAAGGCCGTTTGGTCATCTTTTGGGCCACCTGTATTCACCGGTGAGAAGGATGTGCGCCCACCCGAGGGGTGAAATATGCGCCAGAAGGTTTGCTGAGCAGTCCAAACCATCACTGCGGCGACTATCGACAGCGTGACCGAGATGTCTGGTGTTCCAGTAAATGATGATGGCGGCGAGGAGGTTCAGCCCGGCCATTCGGAAGTGCTGGCCTTGGGCTGTTCGATCACGGATTTCACCTTGGCGCCCTATGCGCAGGGCGTTTTTCAGCGCATGATGCGCTTCGCCCTTATTCAGGCCGATTTGGGCACGGCGTTGCATGTCGGCATCCAGCAGCCAATCGATGATGAACAGCGTCCGTTCGATCCGGCCGATTTCGCGCAATGCGACCGCAAGTTCATGCTGTCGGGGATATGCAGCGAATTTTCGCAAGAGTTGGCTTGGCGGCATCGCGCCCGCCACCATGGTGGCCGCTGCGCGTAGGATGTCGGGCCAGTTCGAGCTGATGACAGGTTCCCTGACCTTGCCGCCGATCAACCCCTTCAATTCTTTCGGGCAGGATGCCGGATTGAAGAGGTAGAGGCGCTTGGATGGCAGATCCCGGATGCGGGGGATGAACTGAAAGCCCAGAAGGGCAGTGACGGCGAAGACGTGGTCGGTAAAGCCGCCCGTGTCGGCATACTGTTCGCGGATTTTCTGACCTGCGTCTGTCATCAACAGGCCGTCCAGGATGTAAGGGGCCTCGTTCACCGTGGCCGGGATGGTCTGGGTGGCGAAAGGGCCGAACTGGTCAGAGACATGGGTATAGGCTTTCAGACCGGGTTCATGGCCGTATTTGGCGTTGATCAGGTTCATCGCCTCGCCCTGGCGCGTGGTCGGGAAGAATTGCCCGTCGCTCGAAGCGGTCTGCCCTGCGCCCCAAAACCGGGCCATCGGCAAGGCAGATTGACCTTCGATCACCATGGCCAAGGCGCGTGCCATCGCCTCGCTTTCCACATGCCAGCGCGACAAGCGCGAGAGCTGGAAATAATCATGGGTGTTCGTGGCCCCAGCCATTTTGCTGAGGCCAAGGTTCAGCCCCTCAGCCAGCAGCACGTTCAACATGCCGACCCTGTCTTTGCATGGAACGCCGGTGCGCAGATGGGTGAAGGCCTCGGTAAAGCCGATCTCGTCATCCACTTCGAGCAGGAGGTCTGTGATCCTGATCTCTGGCAGGCGGTTGTAGAGATCGAGCACCATGGCATCGGCCTCTTCGGGGACAGCGGCCGTCAGACGGTCGATCTTGAGCACGCCATCTTCGATAGAACCTCCCGGAATGGCACCCGCCCTGGCGGCGCGGGCCAGTCGTTCCAAGCCATCTGCTAGGCGAGATTTTCGATCCGCGAGCCAGAGCTCCGGTTCAAACGGCATGGCCAGTTTTGGCGTGGCCCTGGCAACTTCCGTCGGAACCAGCGCGTCCTTGAGATCACCATACCGGCGGGAATGTGCGAGCCAGATGTCGCCGGCACGGAATGCGTCGCGTAGGTGGCACAGGACCGCCACCTCCCAAAGCCGGTTCCCATCGTCGTGATTCAAGTGTCGATGCCATTTCGAAGCCCGGCGCAGAAAGGTCAGTGGCCGGGTAGTTGTCGTTTCCGTACCCGCGACGATGTCGGCGGCGGCAAGCAACGGTTCGGCCACCGGGGCCGCCTGAATATCGAGCGCCCGGAGCATGCGCGGCGCATAGCGTCGGAAGCGATGATACCCGTGAACAACATGTGCCAGTGGATCAGCCGCCAATGTGTCGGTCAGTTGGGCGGCGGTGGAAACAAGCCCCCTCAGCGATGACCAGCCTCCGGCGTTTTGGACGGCCTCCATCAGGGAGGCCTGATCTTCATATGCTTCCAGCAGAGCTGATCCAAAATTTGAGAAGCCCTGCAAGGTGTCTTTCAAAGCAGCCTTGGCGTCATCTGCCCGAGCATCGCATACGCGTTTCGCCTCACGCCACGTCTTCCCCACAATCCGGTCATGGCTTTCGACCACAGCATCGGCAATGGCACTGCGCCATTCCAAAGCGCAAACTGCGAGGATGGCAAGGCGGCGGTCGCCTGAAATATCCCGCAGATCTCCTGCGAAATATCGTTCCCCTTGCCTTCGGAGGCGCGCGATACGGTGGGGTGGCACACCCGACAGGATGCTTCTGTCCACGGCCATGGCCTGCAAGAATTCCAACCGGTCGAGCAGCCGGTTCATGTCCGCCGAGTTCTGGCCCACCTCAAACTGGCGCAGCCAGACAAAGCGGGTGACAGAACTGTCCGCCGTTTCCGTCAGCAAGGCGTCAAGTCGGCTGCACATCTCATCATCCAGCCGGTCGGCAATCCGAGCGTCGATCCGTCGCTCTGCAGCAACGAGTGCATCCGCGCAAAGGCGTTCGATAACCGTGATCCCCGGTAGTATGGTCTGGGTCGCCCGGCATTGTTCCACGAAACGCCGCGCCAAATCCTCGTTCGATCGGGCGGTTTCGGCTGTTCTCTCCAGCCAGGCCTTCAGGTCGCGCGACCCTCGGCCAGTGAACATCTTGTAGCCATAGAGATCCCGCAGGGCCGCCAGGTGTTCATGACGCGTTTCTTCGCGGCTTGCATATCCAGCCAGATCGTCTGACTTCAGCCCAAGTTGCGCTGCCAGGAAGCGCGTGATCTCCATTGGAATGACCTCGCCCGGGGTCAACAACCGACCGGGATAGCGCAATGCGCAAAGCTGGAGAGCAAACCCAAAACGATTGTGGGGGCGGCGGCGGGCGCGGATGATTTCCAGATCGTCGTCCGCAAGGATGTAGTGGCGCAACATCGCCGTTTCATCGATCGGAAGATCAAAAAGTACTGAGCGCTGACGCTCGGTGAGGATAGTACGATGCGCCATATTTCTTTTGCTTTCTACATATGGTTTGCGTATTGATGATTAAGATATTGAATAAGGAATTGTTCGGATGGCCGAAAGCGCGCCGCTTTCCAGAACACCTCAAACGAACGTTTGTGAAACATGCTGATCGGCTATGCGCGGGTTTCGAAAGCTGACGGCAGCCAGTCCCTCGACTTGCAACGAGATGCATTGATCGCGTCCGGCGTCGAGGAGGACCAGATCTACTCAGATCTGGCGTCCGGCAAGAAGGATGACCGATCCGGTCTGGAGGCCTGCCTCAAAGCATTGCGTGAGGGGGATGTGCTGATCGTGTGGAAGCTCGACCGCTTGGGGCGCAGCCTCCACCACCTTGTCAAAACCGTCAGCATGCTGTCCGAGCGTGGCGTTGGCCTCAAAGTTCTCACCGGGCAAGGGGCGCAGATTGACACAACGACTGCGGCTGGAAGGCTTTCATTCGGCATCTTTGCTGCGCTTGCCGAATTTGAAAGCGAGTTGATCCGCGAACGCACGATGGCGGGGCTCCAAGCCGCCCGCGCGCGCGGCCGAAAGGGAGGAAGAAAGTTTGCGCTGACGAAAGCGCAGGTCCGCATGGCTCAGGCCGCAATGGCTAGCCGCGACACATCGGTTTCAGAACTCTGTAAGGAATTGGGGGTCAAACCGGTCACACTCTACCGATATGTCGACCCGAACGGCAATCTACGCGATTACGGGAAACGGGTTC
>Ga0073904_10000271_pt1 | contig 36455 bp, 28 predicted proteins | sample KloWWTrecipitate_FD_66668 | JGI IMG/M metagenome (GOLD analysis project Ga0073904, IMG submission 66668) | Active sludge microbial communities from Klosterneuburg, Austria, studying microevolution and ecology of nitrifiers - Klosterneuburg... | ecosystem: Engineered > WWTP > Aerobic digester >... | reverse complement strand
CAAAACGCCGCCGTGCGCGGGCGGAAATTGCTGGTTCGGCGCTCTGCATCCCTGGGCGGGTTGGCAGTGACAGTGGAAAAAATAGCACCTGTATAAAGCCATGTTGAATCTGCATCAACGTGTGGTAACTACGGGCTGCCACTTCGGCTGGCCAGTAGGGCCGAGGTCTACAATGCACAACCCATAACAGGGCACCGGGCCATGCGCCTTTGCATCGGCCCCGCGCCACAGAGGATGCACGATGCCCCATCAAAAGCCCCTTTCCCCCAAGGCCCCGGTCTCCAATTCGGCAGAAAAAGCCGCCCAATTGCGCCAGGCCGCCCTGGAATACCACGAGTTCCCGACGCCTGGAAAAATCGCCGTAAGCGCCACCAAGCAGCTGGTAAACCAGCACGATCTGGCCTTGGCCTATTCGCCCGGTGTCGCTGCCCCCTGTGAGGAAATCGTCAAGGACCCCAACAACGCCTTCAAGTACACCAGTCGGGGCAACCTGGTGGCAGTCATCACCAACGGCACGGCCGTGCTGGGCCTGGGCGACATCGGCCCGCTGGCATCCAAGCCCGTGATGGAAGGCAAGGCTGTGCTGTTCAAAAAGTTCGCGGGCATCGACGTGTTCGACCTGGAGATCAACGAAAAGCACGACCTGGACAAGCTGGTCGACATCATCGCTTCGCTGGAACCGACCTTTGGTGGCATCAACCTGGAAGATATCAAAGCGCCCGATTGCTTTTACGTCGAGCGCAAGCTGCGCGAGCGCATGAACATTCCGGTCTTCCACGATGACCAGCACGGAACCGCCATTTGCGTCGGTGCCGCCATGCTCAATGGCATCAAGGTGGTCGGCAAGGACATCAAACAAGTCAAGTTGGTGACCTCCGGTGCGGGCGCGGCGGCATTGGCCTGCCTTGGCCTGTTGGTCAAGCTGGGCATGCCCCGCGAGAACATCTGGGTCACAGACCTGGCTGGCCTGGTCTATGAAGGCCGCACGGAGCTGATGGACGAAGACAAGGCGCAGTTCGCCCAGAAAACCGAACAGCGCACCCTGCGCGAAGCGATTGTCGGTGCTGACATTTTCCTGGGTCTGTCCGCCGGTGGCGTGCTGAAGGCCGATATGGTGAAGTCCATGGCCACCAAGCCCCTGGTGTTTGCGCTGGCCAATCCGACGCCCGAAATCCGGCCCGAGGAAGCGCATGCCGTGCGCGACGACGTCATCATGGCCACTGGTCGCACCGATTATCCCAACCAGGTCAACAATGTCCTGTGTTTCCCCTATATCTTCCGCGGCGCACTGGATGCAGGCGCCTCCACCATCACGGTGGAGATGGAGATCGCCGCCGTGCATGCCATTGCCGAGCTGGCCCAGGCCGAGCAAAGCGAGGTAGTGGCCGCTGCCTACGTGGGCGAGCAACTCGCCTTTGGCCCCGAGTACCTGATCCCCAAGCCGTTTGACCCACGCCTGATGATGAAGATCGCGCCGGCGGTGGCCCAGGCTGCGGCTGACAGCGGCGTAGCCTTGCGCCCCATTGCTGACATGGATGCCTACCGCGACAAGCTGCAGACCTTTGTCTACGCTTCTGGTACCACCATGAAGCCCATCTTTACGGCGGCCAAGAACGCGCTGAAAAAACGCGTGGCCTACGCCGAGGGTGAAGAAGAGCGCGTTTTGCGCGCCGCCCAGATCGTGGTGGACGAACGCCTGGCCCTGCCTACCCTGATCGGGCGGCCAAAGGTAATTGCCGAGCGGATCGAAAAATTCGGCCTGCGCCTGCGTGAGGGGGTGGACTACAACGTGGTCAACGTCGAGCACGACCACCGCTACCGCGACTTCTGGCAGACCTACCACCGCATGACCGAACGCAAAGGCATTACGGTGCAGGTCGCCAAGATCGAAATGCGACGGCGCCTGACCCTGATTGGTGCCATGTTGCTGCAAAAGGGCGATGTAGACGGCCTGATTTGCGGTACCTGGGGCACCACTGCCTTGCACCTGCAATACCTGGACCAGGTCATTGGCAAGCGCGCACCCACCACGCCCGGTGACGACGTACAAATCTACGCCTGCATGAATGGACTGATGCTGCCGGACCGGCAGATTTTTCTGGTGGACACCCACGTCAACTACGACCCCACGGCACGGGAACTGGCCAAAATCACCATCATGGCGGCCGAAGAAATGCGCCGATTTGGTGTCATGCCCAAGGCAGCGCTGCTCTCCCACTCCAGTTTTGGCAGCAGCAACGAGCCCAGCGCCGTCAAGATGCGCCAGACCCTGGCCCTGCTGCAACAGCAGGCGCCTTGGCTGGAAGTGGACGGGGAGATGCACGGAGACGTCGCCCTGGACGGCGCCGCCCGTGCCGCCCTGATGCCCAATAGCACGCTGCACGGTAACGCCAACCTGCTAGTACTGCCGAACATCGATGCCGCCAATATTGCCTACAACCTGCTTAAAACAGCAGCGGGTGGCAACATTGCCATAGGCCCGGTCTTGCTGGGTGCCGCCAAACCGGTGCATGTACTCACCGCCAGCACCACCGTGCGGCGCATTGTGAATATGACGGCACTGACTGTTGCTGACGCAAATGTTAATCGATAAGACTTTACAGAACAGTTAGCACAAACTCACATATATTTATAGAGTAAAGGCCTTGCCTAAATTTTGGGCAAGGCCTTGCTTTTTGGAGTGAAATACGCGAAACTGCACGACTTGGGTTTTTCGGGTTTACCCGGGGTTGTTTACGAGGAGTTATGGTGCGCAGTGGGGTTGTTAAGTTAGTGCTTACCTGCTTTTTGTTGGCGCTGACCATGACGTTTGGCGCAGTGCAGGCCAAGGAGCCAATGGCCTTCGTAACAACGGTGGCATTGAACCAATTGCCTCCGCAAGGGATCGAAACCTACCAGTTGATACACCAAGGCGGCCCATTTCCATTTGGAAAGGACGGCGTGGTTTTTGGCAATCGGGAACGCGTGCTGCCCACTCAAAAGCGCGGGTATTACCGCGAGTACACCGTTAAAACGCCCCGGTCACGTGATCGGGGTGCCCGTCGAATTGTGTGCGGTGGACCGACCACGGCACCGAATGCGTGTTACTACTCTGCCGATCATTACGCGAGCTTTCGCCGGATCGTGCCCTAAACGGAATTTGTTTATTTTTTTGAAAGTGAAGCGGGGATGGATATGCCACTTCGAACAGTCAGAACCAACATCGTTCAATCGATACGGGCGTTTCGCGTGCCTGATTTACAGTCAGCCGCGCAGACGCTGGGTCACCACTTCCTCTACGCCAATCTGGCGGATGCACAGACCAAGCAAGACGTACTGGACTTGATCGGCCAGCAGTTCAAGTTGCCCACACATGTGGGCAAGAATTTTGACGCCCTCTACGACAGCATGACGGACCCGGTGCACAAGTCGGGGCCGCAGCCTGGTTTCATTGCCGTGCTGGAACACATTCCGGCCAACACCAAGTTCGACAAGGAAGCCCGAGAGCAGTTGCTCGACATCTTCCGGGATACGGCCGATTACTGGGGAGACCGGAAGATACCGTTCCGATGCTTCTATTCTTTTCTGTAGCCCGTTCTGCACACACCAGCCAAGCAGAACGGGCTAACGAGGCTAACGCAACCGCCACCCAGACTCCCGCCATTGCCGGAATCGAAATGACCACCGAAGCGGGCGAGAGGATGCCAACCGACAAACTGTTGGACGTATCACCCCTGGCGCTGCGCATGAGCAGCCCCTTCAACTCCGGATACTGGCTGGCAGCAGCTTAAAGTCCCCTGTGGCATTCGCGCCGCCGACTTCCCGTTACGTGCGAGTCCAGCCAGTCTCCAAAGCCCATCTGCGTGATGGGCTTTTTTCCGCCTGCGCTGTACTATCACCCCTCAACCACTACGACACGCCTGCGCCAATGGGACTACTGGCTAAGCTGCTACCGTCAGCGATCACACGATGGCTCTTAAAGTCCTTGGGCGGAAGCAGTGATGACCGCTATGCACGGGTGTTTCAGGCCAGCCCCGACTGGATTGTGGTCACCCGCATGCGCGATGGTCTGATTGTTGATGCCAACCGGGGGTTTGAGATTATTAGTGGCCACCGGGCAACCGATGTACTGGGCCATAGCATCGCGGAATTTAATGTTTGGGTGCACCCCGAGCAACGGGACCGATTGGTCCAGGAACTCGAGAAACACGGCGTGGCACGCGACACCCTGGTACAACTGTGCCGACGTGATGGCACCGTACGCGACTGTATGGTCAATGCGGCAGTGATCGCGCTGAGGGGCGAGACTGACCCCCACGCCGTATGGATTGCCCGCGACGTGACCGACCAGAACGCCATCCATGAACAATTCAAGGCCGCATTCCAGTTGACGCCGGACTTCATGTCTATTTCACGACTGAGCGATGGGACCTATGTCGAAGTCAATGCCGCCTTTGAACGCATCACCGGTCTGACCCGCGAGAACACCCTGGGACGAACCTCTCTGGAATTGGGCGTGTGGCACGACCCCAAAGCCCGCGAGGCACTGGTTGAGGCCTTTCAATCCTGCGGCTCGCTACACGAGTATTTCATCCTCATCAATGGTCGCGACGAAAAGGTGCGCGAGGCATTGGTCAATGCTGCCACCTTTGAGGCACGCGGGGATCGTTACATGATTGCCCTGCTGCGCGATGTGACCGATGACCGCGCAGCTGCCCGCGCGCTGCAGGAAAGCGAGGCACGCTTTTCGCGCCTGTTCGAGCAATCGCCCTTGCCCATGTGCTACTCCAGCGACAGCGATGGGTTTACCACTACACAGTGGAACCACGCCTGGTTTGTAGCGTTCGGTTTTAATCCTGCCACCGCCCAGGGAAAATCCGGCAATACCTTGGGCATCTGGGTGAACCCCGATGAACGCAAAAAAATACTGAACCAATCCATCCAGGGAGGCGACCTTTCAGATGTGGAAGTGGCCATGCAGCGTGCCAATGGCGAACTTCGCTGGATTTCGATTTCTACCCGCACCTTCAAAGAACCTCTGCGCACCCTGATTCTGTTTTCCTACTTTGATACCACCGAGCGCCGCCGTGCGCAGGACGAAATTCAGAGCCTCAACGCCGAACTCGAAGGCCGGGTAGCACGACGCACAGCCGACCTCGAACAGGCCAACCAGGAACTATCCCAAACCTTGGCTACCCTGAAAACGGCCAAAGACCAATTGGTGCAGTCGGAAAAACTGGCTGCACTGGGCGCCTTGGTGGCGGGCGTAGCCCACGAACTGAACACACCCATCGGCAACGGTCTGACGGTAGCCAGTTCCCTACAGTTCCGTGTAGAAGAACTCGCCACGTTACTGGACAAAGGCATGAAGCGATCCGACCTGTCAGGATTCCTGGAAGATACTCGCATGGCCACCGATATCCTGACGCGCAACCTGGCCAGAGCCGGCGCCCTGGTGGCCAGTTTCAAACAAGTGGCAGTGGACCAGACCAGCTCCCAGCGACGCCGGTTTTTGCTCTCGGATCTGGTGTCTGAAATTCTGCTCACGCTCAACCCCACCATTCGCTCGGCGGGCTGCCACATGCAAGTGGATGTTGCCGACACCCTGCAAATGGACAGCTTCCCGGGGCCACTGGGCCAGGTTCTCAACAACCTCATCAACAACGCCATCGTGCACGGATTTCAGCAGCAGGCAAGCGGCACCATTTCCATTGTGGCCAGGGCACTGGGCGATGCGCAATTGACGCTCCTGGTTCAAGACGACGGCTGCGGCATCCCCGAGGCAGACATGGTGCACGTTTTCGAGCCTTTTTTCACCACGCGCATGGGGCATGGCGGTTCCGGCTTGGGCCTGCACATCGTGCACAACCTGGTCACGGGAGTATTGGGCGGAACGATTGAAGCCCAGAGTGAGGTGGGACGCGGTGCGCTCTTTACACTCACCCTGCCCATGTCCGCACCCATCCTCGACAGCACGCACCAGGACAGCCTGCCCACCGTCTAACACCCGTTCATCATCATCAGGACCCCGCAATGACACTCCCCACACCCGACATGGAACTATCGGAAGAACTGGTCCGCAAATTTGACAAGTTGGGCCCGCGCTACACCTCTTACCCAACGGCCGACCGCTTTCGCGCTGGCTTTACCGAGCAGGACTACCGGGGCTACCTCGACCAGCGCGCCGCACGCAGCGACAACCCGCCACTGTCCATCTACTTCCACCTGCCGTTTTGCGAATCGCTGTGCTATTTCTGCGCCTGCAACAAAATCATCACCAAGGACCATGAGCGCGTGGGTGAATACCTGCGCTACCTGGACAAGGAAATGGCCCTGGTAGCCTCGCGACTGGGGCCCGACCGCAGGACCGTGCAGCTGCACCTGGGCGGCGGCACACCTACCTTCTTCAATGCCGACGAGCTGCGCCAGCTCATGGCCATGGTGCGAGCGCACTTTCAATTCACACCGGACGCCGAGTTGGGCGTTGAAATCGATCCCCGCACCGTGCAGGGCGGGACCCTGGCCATGTTGGCCGAATTGGGTTTCAACCGCAACAGCTTTGGCGTGCAGGATTTCGACCCCGCCGTGCAACAGGCGGTCAACCGTATCCAGCCGCTGGAAATGGTGGAGGCGGCAGTAGTGGAAAGCCGCAAGCATGGCTTTGAGTCCGTCAATGCCGACCTGATTTACGGTTTGCCCAAGCAGACTCTGGAGAGTTTTGGTCGCACATTGGACAACCTGATCCGTGTCTCGCCCGACCGCATTGCGCTGTACAACTACGCCCATCTGCCCCAGCGCTTCAAGGCCCAACGCCTCATCGAGCCCAGCGACCTGCCGTCGGCCGAGGCCCGGTTGCAGATTTTCCTGATGTCCATGCGCCGCCTGCTCGACGCCGGCTATGTCTACATCGGACTGGACCACTTTTCCAAACCCGATGACGAACTGAACAAGGCGCGCCTGGACAAGAGTCTGCACCGCAACTTCCAGGGCTATACGACCCGCGCCGAGTGCGACTTGATTGGTTTTGGCGTCTCGGCCATCAGCAAGGTGGGCAACTCCTACAGCCAGGCAGTGCGCACAGTCAGCGCCTATTACCAGCACCTGGACGCGGGAGAACTTCCGATTGAAAAGGGGTTTGAACTCAGCCAGGACGACGTGTTGCGCCGCGACATCATCATGACCCTGATGTGCAGCGCACCGGTGGAAGTGGACGGCGTTAACCGCAAATACGGCATCGACTTCAATACCTATTTCGCACCGGAGCTGCAGCGGCTTCTGCCTTACGAGGAAGCAGGTCTGATCACCATCACGCCCGACGCGATTCGTGTGACACCCAAGGGGCGCCTGTTTGTGCGTGCCAGCGGGATGGTGTTTGACAAGTTCCTGGGCCAGCCCACCACGTCCACCTACTCCAAGCTCATCTGACCAGCGGCATCTTGCTGAAGAACCGAACCGTTTGTTGGGCCGTGGCAGCCGAATCAGGGTGCGCGGCGGTCTTGCGCACCAGATGGTCCAGGGTCACCCCATCGAGCACCTTCAGGTAGGCCGCCGTGGCCTCGCCCAGCACATCTTCGAGTACGCAGGCCGAGGCATAAACACAGCGGTTGCTTTCGCGGTTGAAACACTCGGCCATGTTGAAGTCGGTTTCAGTCTGGCGCACCACTGAACCGATATTGATGTCTGCTGGTTCACGGCCCAGCTTGAGCCCACCATTGCGTCCCCGAACAGTGGTCAGCAAGCCGAGTTGGCCCAGGTGGTGCACAACCTTGGTCAAATGGTTTTTGGAAATGCTGTGCAGGCTGGCAATGTCCTGAATCGTAACCAGACGTTCCCGATTGACGGCCAGATACATCAGCGTGCGCAGGGCGTAGTCGGTGTATGTGGTCAGTTTCATGGTGTGTCAGCGGTAATCTGCAAGCTTACCGCAATGTGGCTTGGGCCACATGCCGAGTGCGCCCCGCCCCCACTCAGGTAGCGGTCGGCATCTGTTGAGCCAGGGCCACGTAGTCAGCGACCGCAACTTCTTCGGCACGGCGCTGTACATCGAAGTGACCACCAAAGCCCTTGTCCGCCAGCCATCGCCCCAGGGTATGCCGCAGCAGCTTGCGGCGCTGGCTAAAAGCCACCTGCACCAACTCGCTCAGAAGCGCTACGTCCAGCAGCGGCGGTTGGGACAACGGCAGCATGCGCACCACGGCGCTGTCCACCCGTGGCGGCGGATCAAAACTCTGAGGTGGGACAAACAGCACGTTCTCCATGGCATACCGCCATTGCAACATCACGCTCAGGCGGCCATAGGCTGATGTGGAGGGCTCTGCCACCATGCGATCGATCACTTCCTTTTGCAGCATGAAGTGCTGGTCTTCTATCACGTCCACCGCCGCCAACAAATGAAAGAGGATGGGGGTGGAAATGTTGTAAGGCAGGTTACCCACCACGCGCAACTTGGCCTGCGGCACTGAACCAGCGCCTGCATTTGCTATTGAATTAGTAGCTGACCACGTAGCGTTGACGAGGGCAAAGTCCACGTTCAGTACATCGGATTCGATGACTGTGAGTTGACCATGACCGCGCAGACGTTGGGCCAGATCACGGTCCAGCTCAATCACCGTCAGATGACCCAGACGCTCCACCAACGGTTGGGTCAGTGCTGCCAGACCCGGACCAATCTCCACCATGCGCTGACCCGGGCGTGGATCAATCGCACGGACAATGGCATCAATGATGCCGCCGTCGATCAGGAAGTGTTGGCCAAAACGTTTACGGGCAATGTGCTTCACTGGGGCGGCTCGCGGAACTCCACAAAGGCGTTGTTGCGGATTTCCTGCGCCCACGCGGTAAATGCAGCTTCATAGCGGCTCGCGCGCAACTGGGCGCGAATGGATTCGCGCACTTCGCGGGGGCTGAGCTCGGTGCGGCGACGCTCCAGGGCCTGAATCAGGTGCACACCAAAGCGTGACACAACGGGCGCACTGATCTGTCCGTCCGCCAGGCGGTTCATGGGTTCTTCAAACTCCGGCACAAACGTGCCAGGCGATGCCCAACCCAAGTCACCGCCTTGCGTGGCGCTGCCATCTTGCGAGTTTTCACGGGCCAGTGCCTGAAAGGTGGTACTGCCGGACTCAATGCGCTTCTTGAAATCGGTAAGGCGGGCCATGGCGGCGGCCTGTGTCAACTGAGGACCCAGACGCAGCAGGATGTGGCGGGCATGGGTTTGCACAACGGTTCGGGTCGGGGCCGACGGCGCACGGCGTTCAATCACCTTGAGAATGTGAAAGCCCGCACCCGAACGCACCAGATCCGACACTTCACCCACGGCCAGCTTCTGTGTGGCGTTGACAAAGGAAGGCGGATAACGGTCGGCCCGGCGCAGCCCCATCTGGCCACCATTGCTGTGGTCCGCCGACGACAACTCCTGTACCAGAGCAGCGAAGTCTTCGCCGGCGCGTGCACGGGTCAAAGCTGTTTGGGCTTTCTGCTGCAACGCAGCCACCTGTTCGGTGGTGGCCTTTTCGGGCACGGCCACCAGCAGGTTTGCGAGGTTAATCTCCTGGGCCATGGCGTCGGCGTCGCTGCCCTGTTGTTCAGCGATGAAACGGTCAATATCGGCATCGGTTACACGCAATTTGCCTTCGACCTCACGCTCGTGCAGGCGTTGCAGCGTAATCTGATCGCGCAATTGGCTGCGGTACTGCTTCAGGTCAACGCCGTCGCGAACAATGCGGCGGTGCAACTCTTGCACGTCAATCTGGTTCTGCCGTGCGATAGCCTGCTCAGCTTGCTCGACTGCGGACTCCTCAACACGAATTCCTTTTTCGCTGGCTTCCTGCAACTGGGCGCGTTCGTTGATCAGACGCTCCAGCACCTGACGGCGCAACTCGGCCTCTGGTGGCAGCGCCACCCGCTGCTGGGTGAGTTCACGCGTCAGCCGCTGCTGGGCGACACGCAATTCGCCATTGGTGATGGGCTCGGAATTGACCACGGCCACGATGTAATCCGCTGGTTGTGCACTCTGGGCGTGCAGACACGGGACAAAGAGGCTGCAAAGGAGGCCTATGGCGGGCGCCAAAATTCGAAAATTCATGGTCATTCAATCGTAGTTGCTAAAGCGGCTGGAACTCCCGCCCGATTCACGCAAATTCTGGTAACGCGAAATATTTTGGGTCAGGGACTGCAGTGGACTCACGCCCAGCCGGGTCAATCCCACCAACTCCAGTTGGAACATCAGGCGTCCGGTTGCAGTGGAGGTGCTGGTCTGCACCCGCTCCAGCACAACCCGGGCCAGCCAGCAGCCCGCATCGTACTCGACGCCCAGAATCGTGTCGACCAGGCGCCGCTCGTCGAAGCTATAGTTTAGACGCCCCACGCCGTAGTAGCGTCCCGGTCCCTGGCCGCGCCCGGCGCCCAGATCTGTACCGGTATCACCCCACAGATTGTTGAGCGGCCACTGCCAACTCACATCCATTTGTTCGCTGGAGTCGCGCTGGAAACGGTAGGCCGCGTTGATAACCTGGTAATGTCCCGGGGTGTAACGAACCCCAAAAGTTGAGCGGATGGACCGGTCAGTCTTGGCGTTGTACTGCACGGTGGTGTCCAGCGCCCAGCTGTCTTGCACGTTAACCGAGGCACCCAGCAACACATCGCTAAAACCCGCCTGTGCGGCAGGCGTTGCCGCGTTCAATGCGACGCGTTGGTCTTCAAACCGCAACCGCTGGGCCACACCAAAACTGGCAAGCTGTGCGCCGCTTTCGGCATCCAGAAAGCGCGTGCTCACGCCCAGGGTCAACAAGTTGTTGTCGGAAATCTTGTCGTGTCCGACAAAGGCGTTCTCGGTGTAAATAGTGGCAAAGTTGAAGTCATTGGCTGCCGTGTCGTAGTTGGGTAGCAGGCCTTGGTTGCGGTAAGGTGTGTATACATAGAAGGCGCGGGGCTCTAGCGTCTGGATCAGGTTGTGCCCGAAAAGCCGGGTATCGCGTTCAAACACCAGTCCACTGTCCAAGCTGAAGGTTGGCACCACGCTGTCGGCCGCACGCGAACCATCGGCCAGGGCCGCATCAAACTGGTAACTGGTGGCATGCCACTGCAGTTTGGGCGTGATGAAGCCCTCTGGAGCCAACCACGGGCGGCTGATCTGCAGAAGGCCCATGCCACGGCGCGCATTGGGTTGCAGGGTGAGACTGCGGTCGGCCTCGAATTGGGTGAAATCACCGTCGAACGACCAGTCGAACCCCCGCACGTTGGTCAGCGCGTAGCGACCGGTCAGTTGCGGTGCACGGTCATACGGCGGAATGATGGGCGCTGTCACATCTTGCAGCGTCTGCCACTTGAGCACGCGTGCCGTACCAAAAAAAGCTCCCAGGCCCCAAGCAGCAATCAGGTCGGTGGGCAGAAGGCGCTGGGTGATGGCCGCGCCCGCCGCCGTGGTGGCCGCAGTGGCGGTGCCCAAGGCACTGTTGCTCACGCTGTTGCTGGGAAAGTCGCGCCAGTAAGTGTCGTCACTCACCCGATTGACGTTGGCGCCCACCAGCACACCACCCAATTCGGTGGGTACCGTGCCCTGATGGGAAAAGGACAGACCCCAACGGTCGGTATCGGTCAGGCGGTCGCCAGGTGTGAAGTTGCCGCGCACGATGCCGGAGTAAGCAGGCTCAAGGTAGCGGAACTCACCGCCCAAGTCGATGCCGCGATGGGTCATCAGCTTGGGTGTAAAAGTGGCATCGCGGTTGGGGGCAATGTTCCAATAGTAGGGCAGGGCCACCTCCACCCCGTTGTCGGTGCCCACACCAATGGTGGGCGGCAACAGGCCGGACTTGCGCTTGTCCGTCAGCGGAAAGCTGAGGGCAGGAATGGGCAGGATCGGCACACCCTTGAAGCTGACTACCGCGTCATGGGCGATGCCCACGTCTTCGTCGTTGTCCAGCTCGATGCGGCTGGCCCGCAATATCCAGTCGGGCAGCCAGTCGGGGCCCGGCTTGCGCTGGCAGGTGGTGTAAGTGGCGTTGTGGATGATGGTGTGGCTCTCGTCCAAAAATTCGGCTTTCTCAGCCTCACCATGGCCGTCGCTCTTGAGAAAATGGTAGCTGGGCGCTGTGAAGAAGCCTTCAAAGGCATCCACCTTGAGGTCCAGCAGTGGGCCTTCGAACACATCACCTTTACGGTTGATGTGTACGTTGCCGCTGGCTATAACCTGATCGGTGGGCTGGGAGTATTCAATGCGGTCGGCACGGATCACGGTCCCGGCCTTGCGCAGCTCCACATTTCCTTCAATCACGGTATCCAGATCGGGGCGGCCCTTTAGACGGTCTCCCACCACAAAGACGGGCAACTTATCGCCCTGGGTGGAGGGCAATTGCTCGTCCAGCAGACCGGTGGATTTGAGCGTCAAACCCGCATCGGTCTCCTGGGCGTGCACCGAAACGCCAGACACCGCCAGCGCCGCAAGCACAGCCATGCCGGGCAACAGGCAGCGCAGTGCGGGCCGGCGCACACTCAGATCTGGCTGGGTAACAGGCATGGGCGAAAGGACGGGATCGTCAAGACGGCGACTCGGGGCTAAGGGGCGTAGCAGCAATGTGGAACGGGCTTTGTAGAATGGATTATCCATGAGCCCCACAGCCAGCCCCACCACGCCCCCCGCCCCCCTGTCCACCCTGTGGAGCGATCCCCAGCGCCAGGCCTTGTTCGCCACCTGGCTGGCCGGTCTGCAATCCGCCCACGGGTTGGTCCTGAACTCCGTTCGCCTGGCCTCTGCGGACGCCAGCTTTCGTCGCTACCTGCGGGTGGAGCGCGTACCACCATCCGGTGGCGGCAGCCTGGTAATCATGGACGCCCCGCCCGACAAAGAAAACTGCCAACCCTTTGTGCACGTAGCCGGGTTGATGGCCGAGGCCGGCCTCAAAGCTCCCCAGGTACTGGCCTGGGATGAGGCCAACGGTTTCATGCTGCTCACTGACCTTGGGACGCAGACCATGATGCAGGTGATCAATCCCACTGCGGCACCGCCGCTGACCCTGTATCTGGATGCCGTGGAAACCCTGGTGCAGTGGCAAAAAGCCTCGCGTGAAGGCGTGCTGCCACCCTATGACCGCCCCCTGCTGTTGCGCGAGCTGGAGCTATTCCCACAGTGGTACATCGCCCAGCACCGCCAGTTCACTCTGGACGCCGCCCAGCGCAAGACTCTGGACGACGCGTTCGAGAAAATCATCACCGCCAACCTGTCCTGGCCCAGCGTTTTTGTGCACCGCGACTTTATGCCCAGAAACCTGATGGTCCAGGATGTGACCCCCATGCGTAGCTCGCTGCCGCTCACTCCGGGGCTCCCCACTGCCACCCGTCTAGGGGTACTGGACTTTCAGGATGCCGTGTATGGTCCCATCACCTATGACATCGCCAGCCTGATGCGCGACGCCTTCCTTAGCTGGGATGAAGACTTCTGCCTGGACGTCACCATCCGCTACTGGGAAAAGGCGCGCAAGGCCGGCCTGCCGGTGGGCGACGACTTTGGCGAGTTTTACAAGGGCGTGGAATGGATGGGGCTGCAGCGCCATCTGAAAGTGGCCGGCATTTTTGCCCGCCTGACCCTGCGCGACGGCAAGCCGCAGTATTTGGCCGACACCCCGCGTTTTATTGACTACATTCGCGCCACCTGCAGCCGCTATATGGAACTCAAACCCCTGCTGCGCCTGGTGGAGCGTATCGAAGGCATCGCCGTTCCAAACGCCTATGCATTCGGACGATCATGAGTCAAATTACACTCCAGCCCTCGTCGAATATACGTAACAAGCTCCTATATTCATAGCATTTATCCATATGCCCCGCTTCTACTGCCCCGCACCCCTGGCCAGCGGCGCCCCGCTGGAACTGCCGGCTGGCGCAGCGCGTCACGTGCAGGTGCTGCGCCTGCAGCCGGGTGACAGCATCACCCTGTTCAACGGTAGTGGCGACCCCACGGCGGCTTGGCATGGCGCCGCACCCAGCGGTGGCGAATTTGAAGCCACAATCACCCACATGGGTCGCAGCGACGTGCAGGTCTTGGTGGGTGCCCACCATGCAGTCGAGCGCGAAGCCCACCACGCCGTGCACCTGGCCGTGGGCATGCCAGCCAACGAGCGCATGGACTGGTTGGTAGAAAAAGCCACTGAACTGGGTGTGGCCAGCATCCAGCCCTTGATGACCGAGCGCAGCGTGTTGCGCCTCTCGGGTGAACGCGCCGAGAAAAAAGTAGCCCACTGGCAAAGCGTGGCCATTGCGGCCTGTGAACAGTGCGGCGGCAACCGCGTGCCGCTGGTGAAGCCGGTAAAGACCCTGCAAGCCTGGCTGCAAGCCCTGGCACCCAAGGGCGACGATGCCCGCTGGCTGCTGTCCCTGTGCGACGGCTCCAGCCCCTTGCGCCAACACCTGGCCCACGGCACTGCGCCGCACACCACGTTTCTCTCTGGGCCTGAAGGTGGCCTGAGCGCCGGCGAAGAAGTCGCAGCCGTGGCCAGTGGCTTCACGCCGGTCACGCTGGGCCCTCGCGTGCTGCGGGCCGAGACAGCTGCACTCACGGCCCTGGCGCGCTTGCTTTCTTAGCCCCCACGCACGCTCACTGTGCGCGTGCCCTGCCATCAGGGTTTGTCCGCGTCTAGGTTGGCGCCCCAACTCTTGTAGGTATGGGCATACTACAGTGCCATCTTTGTCCAAATGCCAGGAGCTATCTCGTGATTTCCGAATCCATGCGCAACACCGTCCGCGCCAAGGGACTGGGGGCTTTGATGAAGGGTGCGGGGCTGATAACCCGCTTCATTCCCATTCCACAACCCACGCTGCTGGTCGGCCCCGGCTCCAGCGCCCGCCTGGGCCAGGCCGTTGCCGGCTTTGGCCACCGAAAAATCCTGATCGTCACTGACAGCATCATCTCCAAGTTGGGCCTGCTCAAGGACCTGACCGATGCGTTGAATGCTGGCGGCGCACAGTTCGTGGTGTTTGACGAAATCACACCCGACGCCCCCATTCCACTAATCCAGAAGGGCATCGATTTCTTCCACGAGCATGACTGCGATGCCATCGTCGCCTTTGGCGGCGGCTCCAGCATGGATGCCTCCAAGGCCATTGCCGTGGCGGTATCCAACCCCAAGCCACTCAATCAGTTGGCCGGCTACCTCAAGGGCCTGCGCGCGCCGGTCAAGATCTACGCGGTACCCACCACGGCCGGAACCGGCTCTGAAGTGACGGTGGCGGCCGTGATCTCTGACCCCGTCACACACAAAAAACTGGTCATCGTCGACCCCCGCATGGTGCCAAAAATGGCCGCGCTGGACCCGACCCTGATGACCGGGCTGCCGCCCCACATCACGGCGGCCACCGGTATCGACGCCCTGACCCACGCCATTGAGGCGTTTGTCGGCAACTGGACCACGTCGTACTCGGATGGCATGGCGCTGTCGGCGGTGAGCCTGATTTTCGAGAACCTGCGCACCGCCTACACCGATGGCCAGAACCTGGCCGCGCGCGAAAAAATGTCGCTGGCTTCCACCTACGCCGGCTTTGCCTTCACCCGCGCGAACGTGGGCTATGTGCACGCCATCGCCCACCAGTTTGGCGGCCTGTACCACACGCCGCATGGTCTGGCCAACGCCATCATGCTGCCCTATGTGCTGAAATATTCGCACCCGGCCATCGTGGACCGGCTGGCCCTGTTGGCGGTTGCTGCCAAGGTTGGAACGGAAAATGAAGACACCGACACCTTGGCACAAAAATTTCTGGATGCGGTCGACCAGCTCAACCGTGACTTGGGCATTCCCACCACACTGGCGGCGCTGCGCGAGGCCGACATCCCCAAGCTGGCAGTCGCAGCCTGCCACGAGGCACACACCGGATATCCGGTGCCCCGCTATATGTCGCAGCAGCAGTGTGAAGACCTGATACGCAAGGCACTGCCGCCCAAGGAACCATCTAGCACCAAGGCGGATAAAGCCGCTGCAAGTGCGCCCAAGCGCACCAGTGCCAAGAAGTCACAAAAGCCGGCCAAAAACTAATGTGCGTGCACGGGTTTTGACGGTTGGGTTAAAAAGCAATACGAGGAGCAAACAATGAAAAAAGTAGTCACAGTCACCCTGGGTTCGTCCAAGCAGGATTTCGAATTCAAAACCGATTTCCTGGGGCAGTCGTTTTCCGTGCGCCGCATGGGTGCCGATCAAGACACAGGCAAGGCCTGGGAACTGATGCGCCGCCAGCAGGCCACGGTAGACGCCATCGGCCTGGGTGAAATCCCTGACCACTACCAGGTTGGCTTGCGCACCGTCATCAACAAAGAAACCCAGCGCCTGCTGAACGTCGTGACCCGTGTGCCGGTGACCACCGGCGCTACGCTGCGCCGCTTGCTGCAAGTGCGCGCCGTGCGCCACGTGCAAAAAGAACTGGGCCACTATTTCAACAACAACCTGGTGCTGTTTCTCTCCGGCATGCGCAACTACGACATGGCGGTTGCCATGTCCGACTACACCAAGAACCTGAGCTTTGCCGATGCGCTGTTCCAGACTGGCGCACCCACGATGCTGGGCTCGCTGGACCAACTGGAGCTGTATGCCAAGGGTAGCAAGTACATGCTGCAGGGTAAGTCCGGCCAGATGCTGGAAGCCGCACTATCGGGTTTCAAAAATATAATGGTGGCCGATGTAGTGGCCAAATCGCACGTCATCGTGGGCACCTTTGCCGAACTCAAGGCCGTCAGCAATGCCTCCAACCTGGAAGGCAAGACCATCATCACGTCGGCGGTTGACGACCAGCGCCTGGCCTTTTTCACCAAGTGCAAGGTCAACTTGGTCATCGACGTGTCGCCCAAGCTGTTTCCCGAGGTGGTGGGCATCAACACCATTGAGGCCATGATTCTGGCCGCGTTGGAGAAGCCGCAAGAAGAAGTGTCGGACGACGACTTCGAAGAGATTTTGAACGAGCTGGACATCAAACCACGCTTGTTGCACCCCACTGGCAAGTTCCGCAACATCCGCCGCTTTGCGTTTGTGATCCACCCCTTAAGCCAGAACTACATCAAGAACGCCTTCCCCATCCCCAAAGCCACGCCGAAGTTTGTCATGGACAAAGTAGAGACCCTGGCCGCGCACATGCCCCCCATGGTTTATTGCAAGATGAGCAACATCGTGTCCCCCACGGGCGCAGAGGCTGAAGGTTGGCTGATCAGCGTGGGCGGCACGCCCAAGGAAATGCTGTCGCGCAGCCCCGAGTTCACCTACCGCCGTCTGCTGCAGGCCTCCAAGATGGCCGAGAAGATGGGTGCGCAAATCATGGGTCTGGGTGCCTTTACCAAAGTCGTGGGCGATGCCGGTGTGACCGTGGCACGCCGCTCCAGCTTGCCGATTACCACAGGCAATAGCTACAGCGCCTCGGGCGCGTTGTGGGCTGCGGCAGACGCCATGCGAAGAATGGGACTGGTGCACATCAACAAGCACAACAAGAAGGTGGCCGCCAAGACCATGGTGATCGGGGCGTCTGGCTCCATCGGTTCTGTCAGCGCACGGCTGCTGGCCATGTCGTTCGACGAGGTCTACCTGGCCGGGCGCACGTTGAGCAAACTTGATGAACTCAAGGCCTCCATCCTGAAGGAAACACCAGACGCGAAAGTCTTCACCACCATCGACTACAACGAGTTGCTGGCCGATATGGACATGATCGTCACATCCACCTCGGGTGCCGGCAAAGAGATTCTGGACATCATGCGGGTCAAGCCTGGTTGCGTTATCACCGACGTAGCACGCCCTCTGGACCTGCCAGCTAGCGACGTGGCCAAGCGCCCCGACGTGCTGGTAATCGAGTCGGGAGAGATTGACCTGCCGACCAAGGTCAAGGGTATGAAGAGCATTTCTTTGCCGCCCAACGTGATCTATGCCTGCCTGGCAGAAACCATCGTGCTGGCACTCGAAGGCCGCTTCGAAGTGTTCACCGTCGGGCGCGATACCGAGTGGGAAAAGGTCAAAGAGATCTACAAGCTGGGCCTCAAGCATGGCATGAAGCTGGCGGCCATCTCGGGCGTCAACGGTGTGTTTACCGACGAAGCCATTGCCAAAGTTGTCACGCTGGCCAAAAAAGCCCGCCTGACTTGGACCGGCTCCAGCACCGCTGCACCGGTCAAACCCAAAGCAGCGGCCAGAACGAAGGTAGCACTAGCTCCAGCGGCCAAGCCAAAGGCAGCAAAAGTTACAAAGGCGGCGGCAAAGGCTGTAACCAAGAAATCCAATGGCAAGGCGTCGGCCAAGAAAGTGGTTGCAGTCAAAGCAACACCAGTTAAGGTTGGAACAACCAAAGCGGCTTCCAAGAAAGCTCCCGCAAAAAAGGCACCCGCCCGCACAGTCACCAAGGCAAGTTAATAGTGCAGCCACGATGCAGGGCAACCACACGATTGAGCCAAGTGAGCTGGGGTTGTCTTCCAGAGTTTTCAATGCTGCCAGCAGGTGTCCTCCAACGCGTCAATGCTCTTAAACACCCGGTTGTGGAAGTACTTCTCGCTTAGCGCATCCCAGACGCCTTGAACAACCGGGCCGAGAATTCGCATTAGCCAAAGCGAGTGCGGGAGAAGGTCTTGCGCCGATTTCAAATCGACACACCAACTACAGCAATTCGTATCCGTTCATCCTCAGCAGGTTGACAGTACCTTCCGGAGCGACCTTTTTCGGACCCCAGCCGGAATTTTCCCTTCCGCCACCCAGCGATCAAAGATGGCCAATGCGGCGTCGACAAAGGAATCATCGTTGATGTGCACGTCCAAATCGTGCAACTCAATTGGATCTTGAACACAGCGCCTGAACTCGTCCATGTAAGCGGCGTGGGCCTGCGGGGCATGCAATGGCTGGTCGGGGCGGTCCCACTCGTGTACACCGTGACGCGGTAGTAACAGCGCGGTCGGTCCTTTGGAGGTGGCCAACTTGGCCGCAATCGTACGCGCCAGTTCGCGGCGCTCGTCCTCTGTCGTGATGACAGACCCAATCAATCGATTGTGTGCGTGATAGGGGCGCTCTGCGTACCGGGGTGGTAGTGGCAACCAGCTTTGTACATCGATCATGTCGCTGGCACCCGGTGCCACCAATTGCGGCACGCCGCGCCGACCAGCCCCTTCCAGGCGGCTAGGGCCAGCACTGACAACCGAGCCATTCAGATGATTGGTGACCTCGCCCAACGCAAAGTCAAACACGGCGACAAATTGATCCTGCTCGATCAGCGTCTCCATGGCCCGCCCACCAATCCCGGTGCAATGGAAAACAACCGGCTCATACCCCCGCGCGGTCAACCCCTCGGTCAACCGCACCATGTACGACAAGCAAGATTTCCCTAGCGAACCGATGGCCACCCGGGGCTGATTGGGCACGCTGACAACAACCGTGCTGCAGGCACCCAAAACAGCGCCTGCGGCCTGGCTAAGAATCGACTGACAGATGGTGTTTAGACCATAGAGTCCTCCGGCCCACAGAATCATCATCAAGTCAGGAGCCAGACGCTCCGGCGCAATCAAGTGCGAGTAAGCCACTGTGGTGACAATGAGCTTGGGCATACCCAACGGCAATGCAGCCATCACGTCTAAAGCCAAATCGGTGCCCATGGTGCCGCCCAACGCCAGCACACCATGAACCTGTCCTGCACGATAGAGATCAAGCGCCAACTTGACCGCGCCTTGGGCCATCTGGGTCATCGCCGCGTTCTCGTCGCCGAGCGCTGCGATAGCCGCCAGCGTGGTGCCGGCTGCCACTGCCACGCTGCCATTCGGGTACTCGGGTTGAAAACTTGGCACACCCAGCACGCCCACATCCATGATGGCTGCCGAGGCACCTTGCGCCTCAATACAGCGTTTCATGAATTGAAGCTCATCGGCTTTGGTGTCGGCCGTGCCGACAATCAGAATTCTCAGACCTTGTTTCATGGTGTTGTGTACCCTTACACGCTTGAACTACTGACTTGCACCGTGCGTCACCGGTGTAGTTGGTTCGAACAAACCCTTGCGCATCACGCCCTTGACCCAGATCGCACCCACCACGGCGAACAAGGCCAACACGATGCCGGTGTACTGCACTATTTGTTGCGTCATTTCGGGCGCTGGTGAACTGTTGATGACAACGTACGTCATACCGCCGATGGCCAATAGTGGCAGCCACGGCGCACCAGGCATGCGGAAGGGCCGCGCCATCTCCGGGTGGCGCCAACGCAGCACCAGCAGCGACACCTGCGCCATGATGTAAGCCAGCAACCACGCGACTGACGCAGCAATCGTCAACGGCAGGATGGCCATAGCGTCGCCGCCCGACCAGGCCAGCCCGATCAAAGGTAGCGCCGCCACAAACAGAATCGCCACCACCGGTGTACCAAATCGCGAATGCATCCGCTTGAAGACCGGAAACACCTGGCCATTCTCAGCCATGCCGCTAAGCATACGCGGCACGGCCGCCAGCACGGTGTTGAGCAAACTGGCCGATGCCAATAACGCCAGTACGGCGAACCAAACGCGCGCGTTCGGACCGAACACCGCCACCGCATAGTCGAGGTGGGGCGTGGCAGAGGCAGCCAGTTTGTCGCGCGGGATCAGCGCTGCAGCACCCACCGCAAACAGCAGTTCGGCCAGAAAAATCACAATCAACCCACCGATCATGGCGCGCGGCAAATCACGCTTTGCATTGCTGGCATCAGGCACCAGCGGCGTAACAAACTCAGACCCCACGAATACCCAAAACGCCAGCGCCACAACACCCATCGTCACGGTGTCTTTACCCATGGCAGCGAACGCCAGCGTAGAACCACCCACCATTGGTGTGGCCGCCTGCCCTGACAATGCCAGCAGACCGGTCACCACCAAAAACAGCAGCACGGTAAAGCTCAACGTGGTCTGCACCTTGGCAAACACATCGGTTCCCAGAATGTTCAGGCCAGCAAACACCACCACCAGCATCACCGGCCAGGCAAACGGCGGCAAATGCAGGGGGATCGCTTGGGTCAAAATCTGGTCCGCCAATATCAACTCAGCCGGCAGGCCAAAGAGGGCCGGCGTCACATAGCCGGCGAAGACCAGCAAGATGGCCGGGAAGTTGCCAATCGCAGCCTCGGCATAGCTGCTCAAGCTCCCGGCGCTGGGCATCATCAAGGCCATCTCGGCGTACGCCATGGCGTTGGCCAGCGCAATCGCAAACGCCACCACCATTGCGACAAAAAAGCCCCAGCCACCGATGCCGACGCCTTGCATGACCGCGACCATACCGATTTGCGCCACGATGACGCCGATGGAGGCGGCCAGCAGCGCGCCAAAGCCCAGTCCGGCTCGGGGCTTGGGTAGGCTTGATATGGCCGGGGTGGACAATGAATTCATAGCAATAGCTCCTGCGTGAGGGTTTGTAGCTTTAGCGTTCTACGGCGGCGAAAGATTCGTCCAGCGCATCGCACAGAAGGTCGATTTGCTCTCCGCTGATGGTCAGGGCGGGCGACAAGATGATGTTGGCGCCCGAAGTTCGTACCATGGCGCCTCGCTCGTAGGCGCCACGTGCCACCATCGCTACCTCTTTGGCACCACGGCCAAAAGCGGCCTTGGTGGACTTGTCTGCCACCATCTCCAGACATGCCATCAAGCCGACACCGCGCACGTCACCAATGAGGCGCGAACGCTTGCCCAGGGCTTGCAACCGGGACATCAAGCGATCGCTTTGCTGCTTCACGTTGCCCAGAATGTCTTCACGTTCCAGGATGTCGAGTGTTGCCAACGCCGCCGCGGCTGCAACCGGGTGCGCACTGTAGGTGTAGCCGTGAGCCACCGATGCCAGCGCGGGATCGCCCTGGCTAAACACATCGGCAACTTTTGTAGAAATCGCAGTGGCGCCCAGTGGTACGTAGCCTGAAGAGATACCTTTGGCCAAGCACCACATGTCAGCCTGTACGCCCCACATCCGGGTACCAAACAGATGACCCGTGCGGCCAAAGCCGGTCACCACTTCATCAGCAATCAGGAGCACGCCGTATTTGTCGCACACCTTACGGATCAGTGGCCAGTAATTGGACGGCGGCACAATAACACCGCCAGCACCCTGCACCGGCTCGGCGATAAAAGCGGCCACGGTATCGGGTCCCTGAAACACAATCTCGCGTTCGAGCATCTCGGCGCAGATCTTTCCAAGTAGCTCCAGGTCCTGGGTAAATGGGTTGCGGTACAGCCAAGGCGTATCGACATGAAAGCAGCCTGGCAGCAGTGGCTCGTAGGCACGCCGAAAATTGGTGTTCCCATTGACGCTCATGCCGCCGAAGTGCACCCCGTGGTAGCCCTGCTTGAGGGAGATGTATTTGATGCGATCAGACTGACCCTGAATCTTCCAGTACTGGCGCGCGAGCTTGAGGGCACTCTCGACCGCGTCGGACCCGCCGTTGCTGAAGAACACGGCGCTGACGCTGTCAGGCTGCATCAGGTTGACCACCCGCTCCGATAGCTCGATGGCGCGGGCATGGGTGGTACCGCGAAAGATGTTATAGAACGGCAGCTCGTCCATCTGCGCTACTACTGCGTCACGAATTTCGCGCCGCCCAAAACCAAGGTTGGCACTCCACAAGCCGCCGACGCCATCAACCATGCGGTGTCCGTCCACGTCCCAGATCCAACTGCCGTCGCCACGCACAATGATGTCAGGCGGCGTGTCCTGCATCGCCTTTGGGTGCGCCATGGGGTGCCACAGGCTGCGAGCGTTGGCCTGCTTCAATTCGGTCGGGGTCATGCGTGTCATGGGGTTACCTGTAAAGTAAGTTGGAGACGCGCGGCGATGGCAGCCAGGTTGCCCTCCACGTCGCGCAAATCAAAGAATTGAGTTTGCAAACCGGCCTTGTCGGCACCCACAATGTTGCGAAACTGGTCGTCCACAAACAGCACCTCGCCGGGCTTCACGCCCAAACCCGAAACCGCCCCCGCATAAGCGCGAGGGTCGGGTTTGAGAATGCCAGTGTGCGTGGCGTCAATGATGACGGACATGTCAGCCAGAACGTCCATTCGACTCAGAAATTCACTGCCGTAAAACAGCTCGAGCTCATTGGAGAGGATGCCCACCACAATGCCGTCGGCCTTGGCGGCGCGAATCAGCCGCTTGATCTCGGGGCGCACGATGGAGTTGGGATCAGTCTGGCGTACCCGCATCAGCATGGTGTGCACATCCCAGCTACCTTCCCCCATCCGCTCGCCCAACTCTTTGGCCCGGGCGGACCAGTAGCCGCGTTCGGTAATCTCATCGCGCTGCATCGCCAACCACAGCGGATCGGTGTCAGGCGCAATCGGGCCAAGCCAGGTCAACGTGCCAGCGGGAAGCCCCAAAATGCGCTCGGTGTCGCGGTGGCGTTCAAACACCGAGACGCTCATCACCGAGCCAAAATCAAGCAACAATGCCTTCGGTGGCGGGACCGTGGTGGCTTGCGGGTTGCAGTCTGCAATCATGCTGCGACGCTCACAAATTTCACTTCGGTGTAGGCCAACAAGCCCTCCAGACCTCCTTCGGATCCGAAGCCGCTGTCCTTGAGTCCGCCAAATGGCGTCTCAGGCTGGGACACGCCAAAATGATTGATGCCCACCATCCCTGCATGCAACCCACGGCTCAGCCAATCCGCACCAACCAGATCCCGCGTAAAGGCGTAGGCGGCCAGACCGTACGGTAAAGCATTGGCACGCGCGATGGCGTCGTCCAGATCATCAAACGGGTCCAGCAGGCCGATCGGCCCGAATGGCTCTTGCTGCTGCACGCGGCACATTAGCGGCGCGCCCTCAATCAAGGTCGGCTCAAAGAAATAGCCCGGTCTGTCGATGCGTTGACCACCACACAGCAGCTTCGCCCCGCACTCCAACGCATCGGCCACCAGGGCTTCCATTTCGAGCACGCGTCGTTGCGCTACCAGCGGGCCCATCTGCACACCGGGCTCAAGCCCGGAGCCAACTTTCAGGGCCTGCGCACCAGCCACGAATGCATCGCGAAACTCGGCAAAGAGCGAGTGGTGCACCAAGAAGCGGATGGGGGATGCACACACTTGCCCGGCACCCCTGAACTTGGCCGCGACGGCCAGCTTGGCTACCGCAACAGGGTCGGCGTCGGCGCAAACGATCACTGGCGCGTGGCCCCCCAATTCGGCTGTGTAGCGCTTGAGGTAATGGGCCGACTTCTCAGCCAACACACGTCCGACGGGGGTCGAACCTGTAAACGAGATCTTGGCAATTTCGGTACTGGCTATCAAATGATCAGAGATTTCCGCCGGGTGCCCAAGGACCATGTTGAGCACACCAGGCGGTAGTCCGGCATCTTGAAACACCCGCACCAGTTCCATGCAACTGGCGGGAGTTTCCTCGGCCGGCTTGATGATGACGCTGCAACCAGCTGCCAGTGCACCGCCGAGCTTGCGCGCGGGCAAGTTGACTGGAAAGTTCCATGGCGTGAAAGCCGCCACTGGCCCAACCGGCACACGCAGCACGGTTTGACTGAGCACGTTGGCGACCCGCGGTGGAACACCGCGCCCGCCCAAGCGACGGCCTTCCTCGGCCAGAAAGTCAATGATGTCGGCCGAGAGTTGAACTTCACGCAATGACTCAGCCAGCGGCTTGCCTTGCTCCAGGGTTACGATCTTCGCAATGGCGGGCGCGCGTTCTCGCAGCAGCTCAGTGGCCCGCGTGATAATGCGCCAGCGCTCATAGGGCGATGTGTTGGACCAAGTCAGGAAGCCACGACGGGCCGCCGCCAGCGCCGCCTGTAGTTCTGGCTCGCCGGCCACTGGGAAGTGGCCCAAGACTGATCCGTCAGCTGGGTTAAAAACCGGCAACTGACCGCATGCGGTTGCCGCCACCCACGCACCGTCGATATGGAGTTTGAGGTCAGGATAGGTCATGGTTCAACGCAATACAAAAAAATGGCAGCCTTATCAGATTCAACTTGGCAAGCGGGGTGTTCAAGGCTTGACCACGCCCTGTTTGGAGAACAACTGCATTGACCCCTTGTCGCCCAACAGCACCGCCGTCAGCGGCAAGCGATCCTCACGTGCGGTGGCTTTAAAACTGGCGCCAGCGTCGACGCTTTGTAAAACCAAGCCGTCAAGCCCGACCGCCGTGACATTCGATCCCGCCGCAACGATGTCGGTAATGGAGCTCTGAGTGCCTGATTTAACCGCTTGCCACAATGCACCATGGTTTGTGCTGCGGTAAAGACTACCGCGCAATCCACCGACCAGCAAACTGCCGTCATCCAGCGCCGCGCCTGCCCACAGCGAGCCCTTGTAGCCAGTTGTCAGATAGGACCACGTCGCGCCGTGATCGGTAGAGCGCAGCACGCTGCCACGCTCGGCGGCCACGTACAGCGCCCCAGCAGGATCCGCAAAAACCTTAAAAAGATTACGGTCGGCCTTGCCGCCATCCGGAGGCGCGGGCAGCTTGACCTCGGTCCACGAAGTGCCACCATCGGCGGTCACCAATACCAGGGACCACAGGCCCACCGCAACGCCATGTTTGGCGTCACTGAAATACACCGAGAACAGCGGTCGGTCGGCTGCCGCGTCGAAACGCTGCAAGACCCAAGTTTGCCCACCATCCGTGCTGGCGATGATGGCGCCATTTTGCCCAACCGCCCAAGCGCGCCCATCAGCATTCAGATAAACCGCACTCAAGGTTACCCTGACCGGCACGGCCTCGGCCTGCTGCCACGTACCACCGGCGTCATCTGACACCAGCACCATGCCGCGCGCTCCAACGGCGATCATTCGCTCGCCGCTGCGTGCAGCACCCAGCAAGGGCGTTCCGGCAGGTACGCTGCTGACCCACGCCGGGGCGCGACGTAGCGCGACGCCATCAGCCAGGTTCACTCCTTGGGTCCATGCCGAGGGTGCGAACGGCATAAGCAACGCGGCGGCGATCAGAGAGTAAATAGGTTTCATGGGAACCGGCCTGTCAGTGGCTCAAAATGCCCGGTGCACGCACCGGATGGCGTCGCGGAAACAGGCGCTCCAGCCACACCGCCAGCGCCGGTAGTGTGGTCATCGCCATCACCAGGTTGACCAGGAACATGAAGGCCAATAGCTTGCCCATGTCCGCTTGGAACTTTAGCTCGGAGAATGACCAGGTGGCTACGCCCACGGCCAGCGTGATGGCGGTAAAGATGGTGGCCATGCCAACTTCGAGAATCGAATGCTCCAGCGCCTTGACGATGTTCTGCCCCGCCGCGAGGTGCATTTGCAAGCGGTTGTAGATATAGAAGGCGTAGTCGACACCGATGCCAACTGCAAGCACCATCACCGGTAGCGTGGCAACCGTCAAACCGATCTGTAGCTCCTTCATGAACCAGTAGCCGATGAAGGTGCCCACCGTCAGTGGCAGGCAACAGGCAATGACTGCCCGAAAATCACGGTAGACCAACAGAACCAGTAGGATGATGGCACCATAGACGTAGCCCATCATGGGTAGCTCGCTGCGTTCAACCACCTCGTTGGTGGCGGCCAATACGCCGGCATTGCCAGCAGCCAAGCGAATCGTTACACCGGCCAGCGGGTGGTTGTCGCGAAAGCGTTTCACTGCGGCAATCACGCCGTTGATGGTGCTGGCCTTGTGATCTGTCAGAAATAGGTGCACCGCTGTCATGCTGCAATCCTTGCGCATGTAGCCACGAATTCGGCCGATTTCTACCCCCAACCCTGCATAGTTGGCTGGATCGGACGGGACCACCGCCATCTTGGGGTTACCCTCGTTATAGCCTTCGTTATAGACCTTGAGCAGGTCGGAAAAAGAGGAAACCGCGTGGACTCCGGGTGTGTTCCCCATGGCTTCGCCAAACTGGTCTTGATAGTCAGCAATGGCGATGTTCTCGCAGGATCCTGGCGGTGCCTCAAACATGACGCTCAGCCAGTCCAGTCCAGTGTCGTAATTGGTGGCGATCGACGTGGCATCCATGTTGTAGCGCGAGGTGGCACGCAGTTCGGGTGCTCCCGGCTGGAGCGAGCCGACGACCCGGTCACGGCTTTGCCATACGGCGGTGACAAACACCGCAGCGCTGCACACCAACACGATCAAGGCTTTGCGCGGCACCGCCACGCGCGCCAGCAGACGCAGGGCCTTGGCGCGGCTCTCCTGTCGCTGCATCGCCAGGCGCGCATAGGTGACGTCGAATGAAAACAACGACGCTGCCAGCGGCAGCATCACCAGATTGGTGACGATTTTGAAGCCAACACCAATCGAGGCAGTAATCGCCAACTCGCGCACCATCGGAATGGGAACCATAACCAGCGTAATAAACGACACGAAAGCCGTCACCAGCGCCAGGGTGCCTGGGATTAACAGCCCACTGAAGCTGGCACGTGCGGCGGCCTCGGTGCTTTTGCCATGTGAGATCTCGCGCACGATGTAGTTGATTTGCTGCACGCCATGCGAGACGCCAATGGCAAACACCAGGAATGGCACCAACACTGCTAACGGGTCAAGGCCGAAACCGGCCAAGCGCAAGGTTCCGAATTGCCACACCAATGAGGCCAGTGAGCAGGCCACAGGCAACAGCGTGAGCGCAACCGAATGGCAGTACCAGTAGACTGCGGCAGCCGTCAGCAGCAGCGCAATGCCACAAAACACCAGCACCCCGCGTGCACCTTCGGCAATATCTCCAATTTGCTTGGCAAAGCCAATAATCTGAATTTCAAACTGAGGGTCCTCAAACTTGGCACGCAGGGCTTCGAGCTGTGCGTTGTACGCGACATAGTCCAGCGGCGTTCCATCCACGCTTACCTCGTTGAGCTCGACGATTACCATGGCACTGGTCTGGTCGCGGGACACCAGTGTGCCGACAAAACCGCCCTGACTAGTGGCACGGGCAATTTTGTCGATGACATCCTGATTCAAGGACTCAGGCACGATGCTGCCGTCGATCAACGGATCGGCCCTGAAGCCGTCTTCAGTGATCTCATTGACAAAGCTGTTCGGTGTCCACAACGATTGCACACCCAGACGCTCGGCGTTGGGTAAGAAGCTCACCGCCTGTGTGACCTGGAACAACCGCGTCAGCGCGGGAGCTGTCCAGATCGTACCGTGGCGAGCCCGCACCACGATATTGAGCCGGTTAGCCCCCAACATATCGGAGCGGTACTCCTGGAAGGCCTGGATGTACTCGTGCCCAGTTGGCATCTGCTTTTCGAAGCCGGCACTAACTCGAAGTTGCACTGCAAACCAGGCCATGACCATCGTCAGCAGCAGCAGGACCAGCAAGATCGATTTGCGCCCGGCGAACAGTATGCGCTCCATCGCCTGGACGGCTCGCGCCGCCCGGCCAACCGAAGCGGGGGATGATTCAGTCAAGTTTCTTCTCCCGTCAAGAGCGGCAACGGCATGAGATGCAGCACAACACGCGTTGCGTCACCTTGCATCAGAAATTGCGTGAAAGCACAGCACCGAAGAAGTCACGGTCGCGGTAAGGTTGGTCAAATACAGACGACCCGCCCTGGAATCGGGCGTAATTGATTGCAAATTGCCACTTTGCTGGGTTTTGAATGAATGTGACGGTGAAATTGGCTGATTTGGCACCCTCCATGAATAGTGCCGAAGTGTTCGGAGTGCGCCCAGTCACAGCCTGAAAGTAGTAGATCTCTGGCACCACCTGCCATCCAGGAATCAGCGTACCGTCATAGACCCAGCTGAAGTCAAAGTTGAAGCCGGCAGAAGTCTTGGTGCCAACCGACTCAGGCATAGCCATAGGATCGGTGGCATTGCCCCAGCCCCAGCCACCGGCCGCGACCGGGTCTCCGCCGTAGCTCGCCTGTAGGCCGGGGTAGTGGATCACGACGGCCTCGGCCAACAGGGTGGCGGTGTCGGCGCCCAGCATCTTGAGAAGCCCTGAACCAGTGCCGCTTGGAGTCAGGCTGAGGATACCCGTCAAGTGCCATTGATAGCGTTTTTCATCCACCCAGCAGTTTCCGTTCTGAGAGCTACAACCACTGGCGTTGACGTTAAGTGAGACGGCGTCACGTGGCCGGTAGGAAAGCTCGGTGCCGACGGCCCAGTCGCCCACCGGGAAACTGGCGCTGACTCCGTACAGTTCCCGATTCTCCGCATAGGTCCAACCGACTGCGCCAGTATCTTTGATATTGACGCTGAACTGTGGTGTCTTGTCGTGAAAGTTCATCGCGTAGAAACCCATGTTGAGCTGGGTTCCTTCCGGTTGGTAGCGCAATGCCGCGCCCCACTGACCACGATCGGGTGCTTTGTCCTCGGCCAAGCCATAGGTGTCATGGCCCTTGCCCAAACCGTTGACCATGGACCAGTAGCTCCCCGTGGGGGGAAAGTAGCTGGCGTTCCAATTCGTTTGAACATAAGCTTCGGCGTTGAGGCCCTTGCCCAGGCCAGAGGCCACGCTGATCATCGGAGCTGGCAGGAACACCTCTTTCAATTGGGTACCGGGCTGCGACAGTCGCATGATGTCCATGGCATTGGTGCTGTTGATACCGCCGGGTAGAAACAAACTCTCGCCCCAACTGATCACTTGGTTACCAACGCGAACACGTGCCTGTTGCTCACCCACTTGGAAGCCCTTACTGACCCACAGATCCAGAAGCCGACCCTTGAATTGGAGATCATCGCGCGCGTCTTCGGCCAGGTTATCACGCAAGCCAGGGGGAGTTGTTGCGCTGACGATTCCTGACGTGTGGGAGGCGGCGAAGTCACGCACCCAGTTTGCGCGCGCGAAAATCTTTATGTCTTCTGGCAATTTCAACAACAGCTCGTGACTGCCCTTGAGTTGACCGGCAAACAGATCACCCCGTGCATAGTTGAGATTGCCCTGATCACCCAGCCCGGATATCGGGTCGAGGCAACCGGTGGGCGCTCCGGGCCCTGTGGCGCCTTGCAAAACCAGGCCACAGGTCGGTGTGCTCGCACGCACACCGAGTCCCAGAGAAATCGTAGAGTCAAAGTTGCCTGATATGTTCTCGGTCTCAAATGTGACGGCCTTCGCCGATACGCCACATGTCAGGCCCACGGCCACTGCTACCAAACGTAAAGGGAGTTTGAAAGTTGGATTCATGATGCTAGTGCTCGGTATGGATTGATGAGGTCAACGTTCGCTGACGGCGCGCAAGTTGTCTGCGGTGTAGAAACCGGGCTTGTAACGTGCCCCGGTTACTTCGGTAATCCAACGCACGTCGGTACCAGTCCCCGCAGCGTGCATGTCAAAGACGTAGCGGCCTTCGGTCAGGTTGTTCTGAACAAATGCTTCCACGTCACAAGTGCCGGTCTCGTAAACCGGAATGGCAAATCCCTCGCGCATTTTGGCCAACTTGCCCTGGGCATCGTAGTCGTCGGCCACCAACAGAGTCCAACTGTCCTCATCGAGATAGAACGTGCGCTTGGGTGCGGTGTGGCGCATGCCTTGCTTGACCGTTGCTTCGACAACCCACACGCGGTGCAACTCATAGCGGCGGTGGCCCGGATCAATGAAGTCGGGCTTGGCAATGTCTTCGAATTTGGCCTTGAAGTCGTAGGCGCCAAAGGCGTTGTAAAGAACGTACATTTCCTTCTTGCCAACCAGCTTCCAGTCAAAGCGATCCATCGTTCCATTGAAAACAAAGGGCTCATCCAGCGTGTACTGGTTTTCCATGCCAATCTGTGGTGAATCGTAGGCGTATGTGGGCATGCGACGCACTCGACGCTGACCCGGAAAATAGTAGAACGTCTCGCTTCCCGGTTGATTCAAAAAGAAAGTCAATGCCAGTGCTTGACCGGCCAGAGCGGTTGGCGAGCTGTAGGCAAAGTAGGCAAAATATTCGACAGGGGGCAGCGTGGACAGCAGTGTCGAACCCTTTGCACCCCAAGGCATGAACGCTGTGAACTCCTGACCTGCCCGGATCCATTCTGTGCTGCCCTTGCGTGGCGACACTGAGGTGACCACGTTCTTGTACTCGACACCGACACCTCGGTAACGCATTTTGCTGTTCCACATCGCCTCTGTGCCATTGGCTGGCGTAGGAAATGGATAACCGGGCACGACGGCTTCCTGAAGGCTCCAGCCATCAGGGCCGATCTTGGCGATTCCGCCGGCGTTTTTCTTGGTGTTCTCGGCTACAAAGTCTGGCACGCCGCAGGTGCGCCGTGTCGGGTACACGTCCATGCGGTAGCCTTTGACCTGCTTGAGCATGGCCAGTTGACCCGGTGAAAGCATGGCGGCGTATTTGTCGGCGTTTGACGCATCAATGGTCAACGTTGACTTGTCGCCCTTGTATTTGAAGTTGTCGCTGCGCAATTTGCCGTATGACCAGCCTGTTTGCTGCACTTCGTTGCCAGGCCAGGCAGGAATACTGCCGCTGGCATTGCCGGCACGCTCGGCGCCAGCTGGTGTTTTGCCCGTGTCTTGCGCGGCTGCACAGGCTGTGATCGCTATCAACGCGGACGCGACACTGGTGCGAATCGTAATCATGACTACCCTTTCACTCAAAAACTGCAGTTGGTCGGATTAATGTCCACCCCGAGGCGTACCAGATGGCTGGCTGCTGCGCACCACCGGTCTACCCCGCCGACATTCGAGGTAAATGAATTATTGAAATGGTTTGTTTCGTTGTCAACAAGTGTTTCTACTAACTCGTTTCAATGACAACAATATGAAAACTATAGAGGCGCACTAACGAGCGCCCGTCAACGCGCGACCGCCACTCAGGAGGTCTGCCTAGAACTCGAACGTATCAGCCCTTGTCAGTGATGCCGACAATCACCGAGACGGTGCAGTGGTAGACCGAACTGTCATTGGCCATACACCAATTGATGTCGTTGTGAATCCCCATGTGGTAGCCGGGTCGGTCACCATGGTTCGTATTGCAGAAACACCGGCCGCAGGACGTCACGCCGCAGCAGTCGCTGTAGCTGAGCAGGTAGTCTTTCCCGTCGGCCGGGTTGTGGCAGGTGCCAACCCAGGACACCTTGGACGCAGTGGTGCCGGGCGGACAACTGGTGGCACTGCCACCGCAACAGGAACACAGGAAACCGTCAACCGAACAATAGCGCCAATAGTCGCAGTCGGTGTCTTTAGCGGGCCCCTTGGTCGCTGCGGCCGCAGCGCCGGCCGCGTGCGCCTGCGAGGTACGATCAAACGGCAACACTGGCAAAGTTATGGCCCCAGCCAACATTGCCTTGCCAACCCCCACCAGCAAACTGCGTCGCGACGTGCGCTGCGCAAGCGACCGGCTGCGCCGCTCAGTTGTTCGATCCAACCATGCCCAAATTTTGTTCATGTCGACTCCTTGCTCAGAGCAGCCCTGGCCTGCACGGTCTGCTCAATGTAGTCCTGAACAGACGCCACGCCCAGGTCGTGGGACGTGAACAGGCTCTCGATCTGCTCGCGCGAATTGACCAATCCTTTGGACCGGACCACGCCGCGCTCGTCAATCAGCACCGCGTAAGGCAGCTTGCTGATGCGCCATTGCATGCCGAGCTCCGTCGACAACAAATATGGGTAATCGGTCAGCATCGCCCGACGCCGAAACGCTTCGTGCTCGGGCTGTTCGCCATCGGAGGCAAAAATCAACTTCACCCAGGACGCCTCAGTAGTTTGCACAGAACGCAGAATCGGCAGCAGCTTCTTGCAAACTGGACAGGTCGGGGATAAAAAGAACAACAACGTGCTGTGTTGGTTGGGCGCGCCAATCGATATCTGCTGGCCGTCGAGCGAAAGCAAATCCAGCACTGGCGCGGCTTCACCGACCTTGGGCCCGGTGTCCATCATCAAAGCTCCCATGGGCGCAATTCGCTCGTACAGAATGCCGATTTGACGCGACAAGGCTATCACGGCCACCAGCAGCGCCATGACAGCCACCCAAAGCAGAATATTGGAAACGATCAGAGACTCGATCACGGCGCATTCCTCAGGTCGATAAAACGGGATTGGTGGCTGAGCCACAAGTTGGCGGCTTGGTAGAGCCCCAGTAAAAACAACGTGGCCATCAGAGTGGACAGCAAATCAAGCCATACGGTAGGACGCAAGTTGTGGCTCTGCGATGCCACTACTATGACCATACCGACGACACTGTTGCGCCACAGCAAGCCCGCAGACAAAGGCAAGGCGTCATCGCCGCAACCACAAACGATGCGAGAGCGTCCTCGGCGCAGGTTGACCGCCACTGCACCACTGACCAACACCAACAAGGCCAACGCCAAGACTGCCCCGGAAGGGCGCGATACCAGCGGCAGTAGTAACACGCCAGCCGCAAACTCCAGCGTCGGCAGCACGCGCGCGGCCACCGGCACCAACGCAGAGGGAAGCAGTTGGTAGTTGTCCAGCACCGCGTGGAACAGCTCAATGTCCCGCAATTTGGATAACGCGGCAAGCAGGAATAGCACCGCCACTGACGCCGCCGCCGCGTGCCCCATGACCGGATCAACGAGAAACAGTCCGTTCATGGTGACTGGGTTTCGATGTAGACCGGCATTTCACCAAACGGTGCTGACTTGCGCGACGGTTTGCTCAAGCCGCGCGCACTGAGGAGGTCAAACGCCACCAAACTGTTGTCCATACCGTTGAGCACAATGAGTTCCGGCTTCTCTCCAGAGGTCATGGCCATCGAGACTGCAGCGTGTCCCGGCACGCGCGCAAGACGTTTGTGCTGTTGCAAATCGAACGCCCACAATTCCTGGGCTGGATTTTTATGGCTACCTTCAGTTGCCTTAGGATGCATACCGACCACCATGCGTCCACTGCGCGGATCGACAGCGAACAGCGCCATGCCACCGGGCCGCCAGCCCTGCTTGCGTGTCTGCGTATCAAGTAGAGGCCATGCAGACGGAAAAGTTGGTGCTGCACCACTCAAATCAACGGTGTACACCGAGCCCCCATAAGAGACAAACACCAACTCCTGATTTACCATCTGGTAATGCATAAAAATCGGGTCGTCACTCGAGTCAAAGAATCGCACACTGTTGCTGCGCGAAGCCAAGCCTCCACTGGCATCCAACTCGAATGTGGCGAGGGTGCCGTCGCCACACACGCTGGAGAACTTCGGCTGCGCTTGCGGCCAGGGGATCACACCCCAGCATCCTGAATTTGGAATCTCTGCGCTCACCTTGCGTGATTGCAAGTCCACCACGGTGACCGTTGCGGCCGGCGTAGCGTTCTGCACCAATAGAAAGCGGCCATCACGCGTTTGCCGCAACAGCGCCTTGATGTTGAGTCCCTGCGCACGCCGCGGTGGTACTTCGATTTCGTATTTGAGACGCAAATCGGCGGTGTTATATGCCTCAACCACATCGGTCCGGATACCACGCTGCAAGCGGCTGTGATAGGTAGTAGCCAGAAAAAGCGTCTGTCCGTCATTCGAAAGCGCCGTCGCTGCCGCAAAACCTGCCCCTATCAGGCCCAGGTAGCGCATCTTCTCGCCATCGATCACGTGGATGCGACCATCGACGATATGCCCAAGACTGGGATCACTGAGGTAGAGCCGATGCGAATTGGGCACAGGCAGCGCCGTGGTGCTCAACTGCTCAAGCGGCAACTCGGCGCGTGCTGGCGCCAGCGAGCATGCCGCGACCAGCATCAGGGCCGCGAGTTTAGTCAGAGCGGACCATATATTCACCCCACCGGCCGCTGTACCCCGCTCATTTTGCATATTCATGTCTCCTGTTGCCGCACCCTCAACCAACGCCCGACTTGCGCCGCCACGCCGCCAGCGACGCTATGAAGTATCAGTGGCCAATCGGTCAATGTACTCACACGCGACAGACATAGCTTGCACTAGAGTGCATTCAATAGTGGATAAACGTGCAATTTATTGCATGATCGCACTCACATAGCGCGATGCCTATGCGGTGTTTCGGACTGAGGTCCGGAATTCGGTCGGGGTGCAACCGTATCGACGTCGAAAGATGCGCGCGAAATAGGCCGGGTCGGAAAACCCGATTTCCAGCGCGAGTTGCGTGATACTGGCGCCGCTGCCACCTTGGCGAGACAGGTCGTCGCGGCAGCGCTCCAGACGCAAGCGTTGAATGCAGGCTTGCGGCGTCTCTCCCGAGGCTGCGAAGGCGTGGTAAAGCGTCCGGCGGGAGACGCCCAAGGCTAGTGCAATTTGACTTGGACCGAGGTCGGGGCGTTCCAGGTGTCGGCGCACATACTGCTGTGCATCGTCGAACAGGATTTCCAGCGACTTGCGCCGAAGCGCCCCCGCGCCATTTTCCAGGAACTGCGCCTCCTGCGCCAACAGCGTGGCTACAAAGTTTCCGACTGTGCTGTGGCTACGCGGATCCAGCCTGTCACCCTGCGATTGCATGGCGTCAAGCGTAGCCAAGGCAACCGCCGCACCACCTTCAATTGCCATGCTCCGCCCAGCCACGCGCGGCAGCAGCTTGGCCAGCGCGTCGCACTCGTCAACCTCACACAACAGCACTACGAAGGCAGAGTCGTCGCGCATCTCGATTTGGTACGGGCGGCTGGCCTCGTAGATCGCCCAATGCCCAGCCTCAATGTCAACCACGCGCTCGGTTTGGCGAAGCTGGGCACTGCCGTGCTGTTGCCACAGCACTTTGACATAGCGGCTGCTGAGTTTTCTGGCACTTGCCGTACTCAGTGAGGCACAGTGGGCGTTCGCCTTGACCTGTGCGACGCGGCAGTTAGCCATTTGACTCACTTGCACCCAGGCGGCGAACGGTTTGCCTGGGGCAGCTCGAATCTCGAGCGGGAAAAACGAGCTTGCCACCTGGGCACCCCATTGCGCCAGATCGACCTCGATCGGGGTAATTCGCGTTGAGCAGTAATTCATGCTGAAACCTGTGAAGAACGGGTGACTCGACTGGCGGTGCGTCGCAGCAGGCTGGTACCCGATTCACACGCTTGGCTCATTGCATGGCCTGGTATTCAGGCAGACTGGGCGGCGTCACCAGCAAGGGCTCGTCCATGCTGAGTGATTCCAGAAACGCCAGCAATGCCAGCTTCTCATCGCTTGACAGCGCAAGCGGCTGCAGCAAATCAGTCTTGTGCTCGACACCACCACCCTGGTCGTAAAAGTCGATTACCTGACGCAAATCAGCCAGACTGCCGTTGTGCATGTACGGCGCGGTGTACTTGAGTTCACGCAAGCTCGGTGTGCGGAACTTGCCGATGTCGGCTGGTTTTCTGGTGCGGTAGTACAAACCCATGTCTTGCGGACCGGCACGGTACGTGGCCTCAGGCACACCGTGCTGAGCATTCTGCCAGCGCTGTGTAATCTGATGCAGCGGGCTGTCCCGAAAGACATCATTACGGGGCACGCTGGTGGCATGAAAACCTTGATCGGACACCAGCGGGCCGTTGTGGCAGCGGATGCAGCCCGCCTTGCCACTGAATAGTGTCAAACCCTTAACTGCGGCGGACGACAGGGCAGCTTTTTCTCCGTTCATGTAGCGATCAAAGGGAACCTTGCTCGGGTCCGACACCACGGTGCGCTCGAATGCGGCGATCGCCTGCCAGGCATGAGTGATGCTCGGCCACTCGGTTCCAAAGACACGCCGAAAACGCGCCACG
>Ga0073904_10000268_pt1 | contig 36582 bp, 36 predicted proteins | sample KloWWTrecipitate_FD_66668 | JGI IMG/M metagenome (GOLD analysis project Ga0073904, IMG submission 66668) | Active sludge microbial communities from Klosterneuburg, Austria, studying microevolution and ecology of nitrifiers - Klosterneuburg... | ecosystem: Engineered > WWTP > Aerobic digester >... | reverse complement strand
TTGCAGAACCGCTGGCCGAAGTGTTTCCGGACGCGCTGTTCTGTGCTCCCAACGCACCCACGCGATGCGCGCAGAATCCCTTTGGCTACGAGTGGTTTCCGATCGCCTTCGAAGCGATGCAGGAAAGCGTTGAGACCGGCGCGCCAAGGGCTAGGGCGGCGATTGTCGAATATCTGGAGGGCCTGTGGGCGCGCACGGGACTCGGGCCGGCCGACACGTTCCTCGTCGGCTTCAGCCAGGGCGCAATGATGGGCCTCCATGTGTCGCTGTCGCTGCAAAAGCCGGTGCGCGGCGTCGTCTCGTTCTCCGGCGCGCTGGTGCCGCCCACGGATTTCGATGCAGCGCCAAAACCCCCGGTCTGCCTCGTGCATGGCGAACTCGACCAGGTGGTCGATCCGGCGCGCACCGTAGAGGCCGCGGAAATCCTCAGTGCCCGCGGCTACGAGCTCGCCGTGCACTTTTCGCCCGGCCTCGCGCACGGGATTTCCCCCGACGGACTGCAGTTCGCGACAGGCTTCATGGTGGGACGGATGAGCGCCTCCGCAGATTAACGCACCCGCTTCACAGTGATGTCACAACCGGCGTAGAATATCCGGGCAATGGCTAGCTGTGATTCCTGTACCGGGGGCCTCAAGTGACCGTCCATCTGTCACCCGAGTCGTGCCCGGCTCTCGTGCTGAACGCCGATTTTCGTCCGCTCAGCTACTATCCGCTGTCGCTCTGGAACTGGCAGGACGCCATCAAGGCGATCTTTCTGGAACGGGTGAACGTTGTCTCGAGCTACGAGCGCGTCATCAAGAGCCCGAGCTTCGAGATGTTCCTGCCGAGCGTCGTGTCGCTCAAGGAATATGTGAAGCCGGCCCGGCACCCGGCGTTCACGCGCTTCAACGTGTTCCTGCGCGATCGCTTCCAGTGCCAGTATTGCGGGTCAAAGGACGATCTGACGTTCGACCATGTCATTCCGCGCTCCAAGGGGGGACGCACCACATGGGAAAACGTGGTTGCCGCGTGCGCGCCGTGCAACCTGAGGAAGGCGAACCGGCTGCCGCGCGAAATTAACATGCATCCGATGCAGGCCCCGTTCCAGCCATCGGTGCACGACCTGCACAACAACGGCCGCGCCTTCCCGCCGAACCACCTGCACCAGAGCTGGCTCGACTATCTCTATTGGGACATCGAGCTCGAGCCGTAAGCCGTTCAGGCCCTGTCGCGCCGCACGCGGTCGAAGATGGCGATGAGCAGCAGGCCGACGACGGCGAGCGAGACCAGGGCGTTGTAGCCGGCCAGCGAAATGCCGAGGAAGCGGAACTGCACGTGGTCGCAGGGGATCACGCGGGCGGCGTTGATGTTGTTCAGGTCGCTGAGGCTGATGCTGGCGCCGGTGCCCGTGCAGGCGGTGGGGCCGGGCCAGAAACCCCATTCGACGCCGGCGTGATAGACGCCCATATAGGTGCTCCACACGAAGATCGCCGTGGCGATCAGCATGGCGATGTACCAGACCGGCTGGGGCAGCCGGTTCCACAGCAGCAGGATGGCGGCGAGCACCGGCAGGCCCCAGTAATAGGCCAGGCGTTGCTCGAGGCAGAGTTCGCACGGCTGCAGGCCGCCAAAATACTGGCTGCCGAGCGCCCCGAGGATCGTCGCGAGGCCGAGCAGGAAGGCCAGCAGAGTTGCCTTCTTGTCGAGGGCGCGAAAGTAGGTCGGCGGTGCATCGGGTGCGGTGGACTCGGCGGTCATTGCGGCCTCGCTGTCGGGTTGCTCGGGATTAGGCCGGTGTGTCGCCGCCGTCAACAAACGCCCGGTAAATCCTCCGTCAGCCGAGCTTTTCGGCAAGCCTCATGGCATTTTTCGGGGCGTTCTTCTTGTCGGTCGAAACGAAGTGCGCGAACACGTCGCGCGGCTTCGGGCCGGTTTCGGCGGTGGTGATGAACGGCCCGCTGGTCATTGGCTGACCGGACGCCCAAAGCCGGATGCGCTCGGCCCAGGCGTCGAGATCGGCTTCGGTGTAGTGGTCGCTCCCCGGCGCGCCCTGCAGGCGGCAATAGATGAAATCGGCGGTGGGATCGATGGTCGGCCATTCGGCCGTATCGGCGACAACCAGCGCCACGTTGTGAGCGCGCAGCATGTCGATGAAGGCCGGCTCGGCAAAGCTCGTGTGCCGTACTTCGATGGCGTGGCGCACCTGCTCGATGCCGGTAAGATCGAGGTAGGGGTTGGCGGTCTTTTCGTCGTGACGCCCCGCGAGGGCCAGCAAGTCGTCCGGCGTCTTCGGCAGGAGCTTCAGGAAGGTTTCCATGCGCGCCGGATCGTATCTGGCGTTGCCGGGCAATTGCCAGACGAAGGGGCCGAGGCGCTCGCCCAGCGCGAGGACTCCCGAGGCAAAGAAGTTGGCGAGCGGAAGTTCGACGTCCTTCAGCCGCTTGATGTGGGTGATGCCCTGATGTCCCTTCACCGGGAAGACGAAGGTCTCGGGCGTCTGCGCGGCCCATGACTCGAAACTTGCCGGCTTCTGGTGCGAGTAGAAGGTGGCGTTGATCTCGATGGCGCCGAGGTGACGGCTTGCGTAGCCGAGCTCTTCCTTCTGCTTCAGCCCCTCGGGATAGAAGGCGCCGCCGCGCCACTCATCGAACACCCAGCCGGCGATGCCGGTTCGCACTGTTCCGCTCATCTTCGTCTCCTTCAGGCTTCCGGCCGAGTGCGTCCGTCAGGAAACGCCCTCGTGCCGGGCGGTGATCGCACCGCCTGGTGTCCGCGTCGAGGCCACCGGGCGCGACAGGCCGGCGAGCAAATCCGTCTGGGTCAGCAACCCTATGACGTCGCCGGCGGGCGCGGTGATGATGACAGCGTGGCAGCGGCCGTCGGTCAAGACCGGCAGCAGCGTGGTCGCGAGATCGCCCGGTGCGGCGGTCACCGCCGGAGAGACGAGCGCGCGGACGGTCGTCGGGGCCTGTCCCGCAAGCTCGCGCAGGCCGATGGTGCCAGCAAGCCGGCCCCCGGCATCGAGCACCGGCAGGGTGCGGATGTTGTGGGACAGCAGCGCCGCGAGCGCGGTTTCGGTGCTGTCATCAAGACGTACTGCGATGACATCGCGCGACATGATGTCGGCGCATTGCAGCGGGCCGCGGCTGTGGCTCAGTGCCTGGATCTCGACCCGGCGCAGCAGGCGGGCGAGGTCGTCGCGGTCGATGTCGAAGGTTTCGTCGAGGGCGGCGAGCGCCGCGTCCACGTCGGCATCGGTGAAGCCGACGCGGGCGTCGGCGGGCCGGTCCGCGGTGTTGTGCTGGTTGACCGCCGGGCGGGCCGGGACGTGCGGATAGTTGCGCTTCGTCAGGCGGTGGAAGGCGATGGCGCAGAGGACCAGCACCACCGAGTTGAGGGCAACCGGGACGACGGCAAACATAAAGCCGGATGCGGCAACCGCTGGCCCACCAATGACGGCGGTGAGGGCGGCCGCGCCGCCCGGCGGATGGAGCGAGCGGGTCAGCGACATCGCGGCGATCGCCAGTCCGACGGCGAGCCCGCTTGCCAGCATCGGGTCATGCACCAGTTGGGTGACGGCGACGCCGACGAGGGCGGCGATGGTGTTGCCGCCGATCACCGGCCAGGGCTGGGCTAGGGGACTCGAGGGGACGGCGAACAGCAGCACTGCGGACGCGCCCATCGGCGCCACGATCAGCGGCAGCGGCACGCTCCCGCCGGTCGCCAGCGACGAGATGAATCCCGTGAGGCTGATGGCGAGCAGCGCGCCGATGCAGCCGATGATGCGCTCGCGCAGTGTCGCGCCCGCGAGAATGGGCTGGAACAGCCGGAAGGGGGGACGGGGATCAGTCACGTGTCAGTGCGGCGAGCCGCCTCGGGGCTGGCGTTCGACTGGCAGCGTGTTCCGGTGGCCCGGGTCTGTTTGGTCAAACGGGGTGGATCAGGCCGGCGCAGTCTCCAGCGCCCGGGGGCATTTCTAGTCAGCCGGTGCGGCGCAGGGAAGGGGATCGCGTTCCATAGCGTGCAATCGGGAAACCCTAGCGTTCCGCGTCCGGCTGTAATATAGGAGCGCCGCTACCGGCGGCACGCGATGTGCGTTGGTCTGCGACGCGCGGGCGTGGCGGAATTGGTAGACGCAGCGGACTCAAAATCCGCCGCCGAAAGGTATGTCGGTTCGAGTCCGACCGCCCGCACCACTCACTCAACATTTCTGCGCGCCCGCCAGCCGGCGACGGCTCGTGGAACCTTTCCCAACGTTTCTGCCTTCTGGACAGGTCGGGCGCTTCCATTGAGTGGACGCGCCGCGACCCATTCCAATGGAGGCGGCGATGCCTGCAAACATCGTAAACTGGTTCGATATCCCCGTGAGCGACATGGATCGGGCGGTGAGTTTCTATGCTGCGGTCATCGGCCAGAGCCTGAGCAGGTACAGCCTGCCAAACCTAGAGGGCGCGACGTTTCCTGAAACGGGGGTCTCGGGGACGCTGCTCAAGGGCACTGGATTCGTGCCCAGCACGGATGGCGCCGTGGTCTATCTCGATGGGGGCGACGATCTTGCCCCGATGTTGGGCCGCGCCGAAAAGGCTGGCGCGACGGTGATCTTGCCCAAGACCGAGATACCGGGCGGCCGAGGCTTTTTCGCCTATTTTCTCGACACCGAGGGAAACCGGATCGGGCTTCACTCGCGTGGCTGACGCAAGCCGCGGTGCTGCCATGCCGACTCCGGCATAAACGCCAACGGCGAAACGCGGGCGCGTTTCGCCGCGCACCGTCCTATGCAAATCTCCCGCCGCCGGTTCGCTGAGGGGCCGGGTTCTTTGCCTTGAACAGGAGCATATGGTGCGGATTGCGATCGGGGAATTTGCGCACGAGACGAACACGTTCTGTCCGGGCGTGACGGGGATCGAGGACTTCAAGCTGCGCAACTGGAGCGTCGGCTCCGAAATCTTCAGGCGCTACCGCGGCGTGCGCAACGACCTCGGCGGCATGATCGATGCGGCTGAGCGGATCGGGGGCATTGAGCTCGTGCCGCTGCTTGCCACCGTGACGCAGCCGTCGGCGACCGTGGCGCGCTCGGCCTACGACGAAATTCGCGACACCATGTTTGCCCAGATCAAGGCGGCGGGCCAGCTCGATGCCATCTGCCTGGCCATGCATGGGGCCGGTACGGTCGAGGGCATGGAAGACCTCGAGGGCACGTTCCTCGGCGAGTTGCGCGAACTTGTCGGCAATGAGATTCCGGTTGTGCTGTCGCTCGATCTGCACGGCAACACCACCGAGGCGATGCTGCGCCACAGCAACGCGCTGTTCTATTGCCACGAATACCCGCACATCGACACGTTCGATGCCGGGGTGCAGAACCTCGAAACCGCGGTGAAGATCATCAACGGCGAGGTCAGGCCGCTCAAGTACCTGATCAAGTTGCCCGTGGCAGTTCCGCCGGCGACGACGTTCGAGGGGCCGGGGAAGGTCATCAACGACCGCTGCTATGAGTGGATGAAGGAACCGGGTGTGCTCGATTGCAGCTTCACCCACGGCTTCCCGCACACTGACGTGTCGGTCATCTGCACTTCGGTGCTCGTCATCACCGACAATGACGAGGCGCTGGCGAAGCGGGTGGCCGAGGATGTGGCCGAGCTGATCCTTGCCACGCTCGATGATTTCCTCTCGCCCTTGCCGGGCGCCGAAGAGGCGCTGAAGCAGGCGCTGGCGACGACGGCGCAGCCGGTGATTGTCGCCGAAGTCTCGGACAATCCGGGTGGCGGTGCGCCGGGCAGCGGCACGCACCTGTTGCGCGCCATGCTGGCGGCCAATGAGCCGAAAACCTGCTTCGGTTTCGTGTGGGACCCCGAGACTGCCAAGCAGGCGCATGCCGCCGGCGTCGGCGCGAAGATCAAGGTAAAGATCGGCGGGTTCACCGATGCGCTGCATGGCGCGCCGATCGAGACCGAGGCCTATGTGAAGGTGCTGAGCGACGGCCAGTTCATCCTGAAGAACCCCATGGGGGCGGGGCGGCTGGTGAACCTCGGACTTATGGTGCGGTTCGTCATCGGCAATGTCGATGTGCTGGTGGGCAGCCGCCGCGAGCAGACGCTCGACGATGGCACGTTCGAGCTGCACGGCATCGACGTGCGCAAGATGCGGGTTGTCGGCATCAAGTCGCAGCAGCATTTCCGTGGCGGGTTCAAGCACATTGCCGGGACCATCATCCGCACCGATACGCCAGGACTCACGACCTCGAACCTGTGGGACCTGCCGTTCAAGAAGATCCAGCGCCCGATCTGGCCGCTGGACCAGCTGCCGATGGGCTATCGCGAGGTGATTTCGGTCGGCCCGGCGTCGTGACCCGAGGCGGTCCGGCATGCGTGTGCCGGGCCGCGTCACTGCTCCGTCGGGAGCCCGTCAGAGCCCGATGAAGGTGCGCGCCAGATAGACGGCCAGCACGCCGCCGACCATGGCGACGAAGAGGTTGCGGGTCACGAGGAAGGCGAGCGCCACGACGGCGGCGGCGATTGTTTCGGCAACGCCTCCCGTGGCGATTGCCGGCGCGACCAGTGCCGCGAGTACCGCGCCGGGAATATGGCGCATCCACGCCGCGGCGAAGCCGGTCGTCGGCAGGCGATTGGCGAGCAGCAGGCCGCTGGCGCGAATGGCGTAGGTAACGGCCGCCATGCCGATGATGGTGAGGAAGGCCTCAAGCGACATCGCGGCGCTCCTTCATCGTTTCCACTACGGCCCCGGCAAAGCTGCCCGCGAGCCCGCCGATGATGATGTACCAGTTGCCCTCGATCAGACGTGCGGCAGCGATCGCCGAAAGCGCCGCGACGGCCCAGGGCACGATGTCGATCCTGCCCTTCCACATGCCGAGCAGCAGGGCGAGGAAGGTGGCGGTGAAGGCGAAATCGAAGCCGTATTTCGTCGGATCGTCGATGAGCGAGCCGGCCAGCCGGCCGCCGATGGTGGAGATGAACCAGCTCAGCCAGCAGGCAAGCGTGGTGCCGAGGAGGAACGCAATCGAGCCGCGCCCTTCGCGCATCTCGCCCATGGTCAGCGCCCATTGTTCGTCGGAGACGCCCGCCACGACGAGGAGCGAACGGCTGCGCGGCAGCGGGGCGAGCAGCGGGTAGAGCGTGCCGCTCATCAGGAGGAAGCGCAGGTTGACGATGGCCGTGGTGACGACGATCGACAGGATGGGCAGGTTGCCCGGCTCCCACATGTCGAGCGCCACGAACTGGCTGGCGCCGGCGAAGACGGCGCCGCTCATCAGCGCGACTTCGAGGACGCTCATCCCCCGCTGGCCGGCGAGCACGCCCCAGACGATGCCGTAGGCGGCGATGGAAATGGCAAGCGGCACGAAGGCGCGCATGCCGAGCATGAATTGCGGCCAGGGGCGGGAGGGGAGGGCGGTGGTCGACATGGTTGCGGCGATGTCTATCCTATTCGCCGCTGAGGGGCGCATGGAAATGCGTGATGCCGGGATCACCCAGATTGATCCCGGGAGACGTTGACGCCCTGCTGGCGGAGGGCTACGCGTCCGATCCTGGTGCTCCGCCCACCGGCATCTAGATGTGAAGTGGTATCGGACCCGTGACCATCCTATCCTGCCTGCCTGCCGCCCCTGCATCCCGGAGCTGATCCATGTCTCCTGCCGCAAAACCACTCTGGCAGCGGTTTCTCGTGTTTCTCGTGCCGCTGATGATCAGCAACATCCTGCAGTCGATGTCGGGCACCATCAACAACATCTTCATCGGGCAGATGATCGGCGTCGACGCGCTGGCGGCGGTGTCGACCTTCTTTCCGATCATGATCCTGATGATCAGCTTCGTCGTTGGCCTCGCGTCCGGCGCGGCGATCCTGATCGGGCAGGCCTACGGGGCGAAGAATTTCGAGAAGATTCGCGAAGTCACCGGCACCACGCTGACGGTGACCTTCCTTGCGGCGCTGGTCATTGCCGGGGGAGGCTGGTTGCTTGCGCCGCAGCTGATCTCGCTGCTCGGCGCGGCCGACAATATCGCTGCAACCGCCTCGGATTATGCGCGTGTGGTGTTCCTCGGCATGCCGTTCTTTTTCGTCTTCATGGTGCTGACATCGATGCTGCGCGGGGTCAGCGACACGACGACACCGCTGTGGACGCTCGGCTTTTCGATTCTCGCCGGCCTCGTCGTTACGCCGGCGCTGATCGAGGGCTGGTTCGGGCTGCCGAAGATCGGGGCTCTGGCGGCCGCCGTCGCCTTCATCACCGGCACGGTGCTGGCGCTCATCTTCCTCTACTTCTACCTCGATTGGCGCAAGAGCCCGCTGGCGCCGAGCACGATCATTCCGCGCTATCTCAAGATCGATCTCAAGCTCCTTGGGATGGTGCTCAAGCTGGGTATTCCGCAGGGCGTGGCGATGATGGTTTCGTCGCTGGCGGCAATCGTCGTCGTCGGTATCGTGAACCGCTTCGGTTCGGACGCGACGGCCGCCTTCGGCGCCGTCAACCAGGTGATGAGCTACGTGCAGTTCCCCGCCATGTCGCTGACCATCGCGTCCTCGATCTTCGCCGCGCAGGCGATCGGCGCGAAGCGCATGGACGAGGTCGAGCACGTGACGCGCACCGGCCTGATCATGAACGTGTTCATCACTGGCGGCCTCATCCTGATCGCGTACCTGTTCAGCGAGAACCTGGTGCGGCTGTTCATCACCTCGGAGAGCGTGGTGGTGATGACCCAGACGCTGCTTCACATCGTGTTGTGGAGCGTGATCGCGTTCGGCTTCGGCAGCGTGTTCTCGGCGGTGATGCGGGCGAGCGGCGATGTGTGGATCCCGATGGGTATCTCGCTTGCGGCGATCCTCGTGATCGAAGTGCCGGCGGCGCTGATCCTCAGCCGCCTCATGGGGCTCGAAGGCATCTGGTTCGCCTACTGCCTGAGCTTCGTCGCCATGCTGATCATGCAGGCCACGTACTACTTCGTGTTCTGGCGCAAAAAGGAGATCAATGCGCTCGTCTGAGCGCTTTCGATCACCTGATGTTCGCTTCCATCCACGCCACGGCGAAGGCGACGACGGAGCGGGCGTCGACCAGCACCGTCTCGGCCTCGCCCACCCTGCCGACCGTTCCCGCGCCGGTCGCGAGATACTGCGTGACGATGGTCGCAAAGTAGTCGTCGGGCTGGCCGTCCGGCGGCTCCGACGTGTCGAATTCCTCGAACCAGCGCCAGACCGTCTGCCCGTTAACAAGGATCGGCGTCTCGTAGCGGCGGATGCGCTTGTTGGGGAAGTTCGCCACGTGCTCGGCGTGGTGGAGCAGCGTCATTGTATCGCGCGGCGCGCCCAGCAGCATGGTCTTGCCGCCGGCCTCGACGAGCTTCCCCAGCGGCGAGTGCTGGCCGTAGCCATAGTCGAGCGCGTGATCGGAGGTGAACCACTCCGCGCGGCCGCCGAGCGCCGCCATCGACGCGCCGGGGCTGGCGCTGCGCAGCGCGCCGGGCGTTGTCCGCAACAGTTCGGGAAACGCGCCAACGTCGCGGATGGAACGGGAGCGCAGCGGATCGAACGGTGGGACGTCGGCACGGAGCGCGGGGGTGGCCAGCACCTCGTCCTCAAGCTGCCAGTCGGTGTAGCCGAGCAGGGTGCCTTCAGGCCCGATGACATCCATGATCGCGGCAATGATCGTGTCCGGCCCGCCGAGGACCGGGCCGACCTTGCGCAGTGCCGCGTGGGTGAGAACGGCGTCGCCGCGCGCCAGCCCCAGCGCGGAAAAATCCGCGGCAAGGCTGCGGCGGGTCGCCGGCATGTCAGACGGCGCCGGCGTAGCGGCGCTCGGGTGGCCGCTGCTCGGCTGCTTCGGCGTGCTGGTTGTCGTAGCGGGAGCGGGCGTGCTGGACCTCACCCTGGTGTTCCGACGCCCAGTTCCACAGGGCATCGAGCGGCTCGGTGAGGGTGCGGCCGAGATCGGTCAGCGCGTATTCGACGCGCGGCGGAATTTCCGGATAGACAGTGCGCGTCACCAGCCCGTCGCGCTCGAGGTTGCGCAGCGTCAGGGTCAGCATGCGCTGCGAAATGCCGCCGATCGCGTGGCGCAATTCGTTGAATCGCATGGTTCTTTTCGTGAGATAGCCCACGACCATGACGCTCCATTTGTCACCGATGCGATTGAGAATATCGCCCATCGCGGTGCACACATGGGCGCTGCCATCGTCCTTCCGAAAAACCATCGTCGCGACCTCGGTTGCCGTAATAGGCAAAAATATAGTGTTAGTTACCTTCTGTGCCTAGGGGTGAGATGAACCGCCGTACTGGGCGGCGTGCATCGCGACGAACGGCGCAAGCTGATCGTCGGCGAGCCCGGTGGCCTTCATCACCTCGGCCATGAAGCTCACCGGCGCTGTCCCGGGGGCGGTGACAATGCCGTGATCGGTGACCGCGTGCGGCACGTTCTCATAGCGCGCCTTTCCGCCATAGCCGGTGCCGTCGAGATGACCGGCGCCGTTGCTGGTATGCCGCACCGCATCGAGAATGCCGCTTCGGGCAGCGGCGATCGTGCCGTCGCAGATCGCGCCCACCACCTTGCCACGCGCCCGCGCGCCGGTGAGCAACGCCGTCAGGTCGGGGGCGTCGGACGTCTGCCAGATGGTACCGCCGCACACGACCAGCGCGTCAATGGCGTCGCGATCGATGGCGTCGAGCGCGAGGTCGGGTGTGACCGTCATGCCGCCCATCGAGGTCACCGGCCGGGCACCCGGGGCGGCATAGCGCACCTCGGCGCGGTAGTAGCTGCGCGCCACCGCGCCGAGCAGCGTTGTTTCCCATTCGGCAAAGCCGTCCGCCAGGGCGATCACGATTGTCGTCACTTCCATCTCCTTTCGGTGAACAGGCGCAGGGTGGGCCAAAGTCCTGCCAGAATGTGTCAGCATGAAACGGGCGCTGCCGCGGCGGGGTCAAAACCCTGCCGTTCGGTTGAGCTTCACCGGCCCTGCTGCTAAAAGCGGCCCGCTTTCTCGACGACGCACGGAGACGCTTTGCGTACGTATCTCGTTCGGCGCCTATCTGCCTTTGTTCTCCTCACTGTCATGCTGCTCGCCAGCGCTCCGGCGCAGGCGATTCCCCTGCTGCTCGTCGACGCGCAGTCGGGCGAGGTGCTCTACAATGAGGAAAGCGGCCAGCCCTGGCATCCCGCGTCGCTGACCAAGTTGATGACGGCCTACGTTGCCTTCGCGGCGATTGCCAATGGCAAGGTCTCGCTCGATACGCCCGTGGTGATCTCGAAGAACGCCTGGAATCAGGCGCCGAGCAAATCCGGGCTTGAGGTCGGCGCATCGATCTCGATGCAGGATGCGCTGTACATCCTCCTCGTCAAATCGGCGAACGATGTGGCGGTCGCCGTCGCTGAGACAGTCTCGGGCTCAGTGCCGGCGTTTGTCGAAGAGATGAACGCGATGGCGTCGGCCATGGGGCTGACCGCGACGCACTATGTGAACCCGCACGGCCTGCATAATGAGGGGCAGGTGACGAGTGCCCGCGACCTCGCGGTTCTGGCGCTCTATATCCGCCGCGACTACCCGCAATATCTGCCTATCTTTGCCACCGAGGCGGTGACGCTCAACAGCCACCTGCTCGAGAGCAACAACAGCCTCTTGCAGCACTTCGCCGGCACCACCGGCATGAAGACCGGCTATGTCTGCGCGTCGGGTCTCAACATCGTCGCGACCGTCAACCGCGAGGGGCGCGAAATGATTGCCGTCGTTCTTGGCGCGCAGTCGCCGCGTGAGCGCAACGAACTGACGGCCGAATTGCTGCTGCGCGGCCTGTCGGGGGCGGCGCACGGCACCGGGGGCAGCGTGGTGGACGTCGCCAATATCGCGGCCGAGCCGGTCAACATGCGCGCGCAGATCTGCGGCAAGGAAGCCAAGACCTATGCCAAGGAGCGCGAGCAGGCGTTTTCGTTCGGGCTGAAGGGCAAGCCGAGCTACCTGACCGACCAGATCCCCGGCGCGACCTACGAGGCGACGGACCTCAGCAAGATGCGTGACGTACCGCTGCCGCGCCCGCGGCCGACCTATGTGCCGGTCGCTTCGGCGTCGCTGAACTAGAGCTTTTCGCCCGATTTGCGGATGTCGAAGCGCATCACCTCACCCTCGGTGGTGAGGGTGCATGCGTGCCCCTGCTGGCGGCAGTAGAGCGGGATATCCACCTTGGCCATCGGGTCGGTGGCAAGCACGGTCAGCATGGCGCCGGCGGGCAGCGCCGCGAGCCGCTTCTCGGCCTTGAGGACCGGAAGCGGGCAGCGCAGGCTGCGGGCGTCGATGACCTCAGTCGTCAAGAAGCAGCACCCAGTAGACGCCGTAGGACGAGTTGGCGTCATAGGCGACGCCGATACCGGCACGGCTTGCGGCCGCATTGCCGAGCGCGCGGGCATCGTCGGGCGAATTGCGCCAGCCCGAGAAGGTTTCGGCGAAGTTGGCATAGCCGGCGCTGAGCCGCATGGCGACGACACCGCCCGGCGACTTCGGCTGCGTGCCGCGCGCGTATTCGTTGGCAAGGCCCTGCGCGGTGGCGTCGAGGCCCGCATCGGCGCTGAGCGCCGGTGCGCCGACGGTCGTGCGGTAGTGGTTGAGGATGCCGAGGGCCTCGCCGCGATTGAGGTTGGCGCCCGGCTGGTCCATGCGCTGGGTCAGGCCGCCCGAAAGCGCCGCGCCTCCGCCGCCGCTGCAGGCGGCGAGCGTCAGAGCGAGCAGGGTCGCGGTGGCGGGCAGGACGAAACGGGCAAACCTCAATACGGCATCCTCTTCATGAAATGGGATCAGTTGCGGCCGAGAAACCGGCGGAGGCGGTTCACGCCTTCATCGAGCCGCCCGGGCGCCACAGCGTGGCACCAGCGCAACCAACCATTGCCTTCTGGCCCAAATGCGGCGCCGGGCGCGAGGCCGAGGCCCACGTCCTGAACCAGAGCCTTGGCGAGCGCGAACGTGTCGTTCTGCCCGTTGACGCGGAAAAAGACATACATGGCGCCGCCGGCCTCGGGCACTTCGACGCCGGGCAGCGCGGTCAGGGCATTGACCAGCTGCGTGCGTGTCGCGGTCAGCCGGGCGCGCAGCGCCGCCACTTCGGGTTCGCCATGCTGCAGGGCGGCGGCGGCGGCGCGCTGCGTCGGCTCGAGGATGCAGGAGGTGTTGTATTCGATGATCTTGCCGAGGTCGGGCATCAGCCGTTCCGGCGCGACGATCCAGCCGGCGCGCCAGCCCGTCATGGTCCAGGCCTTGGAGAAGGTGTTGACCGAAATGATCCGGTCGTCCGGTTCGTAGCGGGTGAGGAACGAGGGCGCCGAGCGCAGCGCCGGATCGTGCACGAGGCGCTCATAGGCGTCGTCGGCCAGCACCCAGATGCCGTGCCGGCGGCAATGCGCGAGGATGGCGTCGATGCCGGCGTCGTCGATGGTCCAGCCCGTCGGGTTGTTCGGCGAATTGATCAGCAGCATGCGCGTGTCGGGCGTCAGCGCTTCGAGCAGGCGATCGAGATCGAGCGTCCAGCGATTGTCGCGCACCACCAGCGGGACACGCACCACGTCGGCCCCGAGGATGCGCGGAATTTCGACGAGGTTCGGCCACAGCGGGGTGATCGCCACGACCCGGTCGCCGGGTGAAACCACCGCCTGCGCGGCCAGCATCAGCCCCGAGACGCCCGAGGCGACGGCGGCGACGCGGTCTGCGCCGATCGGCCTGCCGTGGAGCCTGCTCAGACAGGTCGCGAGACCCTCGCGCAGGTAGGGGCGGCCAAAGTTCTGCGAATAGAAGGTTTCGCCGGACTGCAGCGAGGCGATGGCCGCATCGCGGATGAACTGCGGGGTCGGCTGATCCGACTCGCCGAACCAGAACGCGAGCACGTCGTCGCGGCCCATGCCGGCATTGGCGACCTCGCGGATCAGCGAGCTGCCGAGCGCCCGCACCGCTGGCCGGGCCTCGGCGGAAAATCCCGGCGCGATGGCCCCGACTTGCGTGGACGACATGAGAACTCCAGATGCTGGTGACCCCGACGCGATTCGAACGCGTGACCTCAGGATTAGGAATCCTGCGCTCTATCCTGCTGAGCTACGGGGCCGCGGGCCGACGCTTAGCAAGAAACCGGTGCTGTCTGCAAACGGCGAAAGCGTCCAGTCACTGTCGCCGGAAGAACCGCACGATCCGCGGCGCGATGAGAAGCGCCGATACGATGAATACGGCTGTTTCGGCAGCGAGCCGGGCGAGGCTGAGCGCCAGGTAGTCCATGTCGCGGAACGCCAGCAGGGCTAGGATCGCCACAATTGCCCCGAGCGCCACGGTCGGCAGGTAGCCCCTCGTGATGCCGAGGGGCAGCGCGGTGCCGCTCCAGATGATGGTTGACCAGAAGCCGAGGATGCTGGCGCCAACCACAATGGCCCCGCCGAGGTCGAGGCCGTGAAAGTTCGGCCCGAAGAGGATGGCGATGAGCGTTCCGCCGGCGAGGGCGAGCGGAATGCCGACGGCGGCGGGCAGGACAATACCGAGAAGAAACACGCGGCTTGCCAGCGGCTTGAGGCCGGCTCCGTCCGTTCGCGCCCGGACGAGCGCCGGCGCGAGCCACTGCGCCGTCATGATGCCGATGATTCCAAGGACGCTGCCGAGCTTTTCGACGGCCACGTAGTGGCCCACGGCGGAGGCATGCACGACGACGCTGCCAATCGGAATGAAGGCCACCGTGTAGGCCGCGACCACGACCCGCCCCAGCGTCACATTCGCCTGTGTGGTCAGCAGCGGCCAGATCGCTTGAAGGGTTTCGCGGGGCTCACGAATCCAGCTCGGAATCGACAGTTGCAGGGGGCCGATCAGCGCTCCCGCGGCACCCGCCAGAAGCACAAGCGGGGTTGGAACATGGAAGAAGAAGACCAGCAGCGCGGCGGCGACCATGGCCACCACGGGCAGGCTTTCATAGAGCAGGAGCCGGCCGGACTGCTTGCGCCAGTTCATGAACCACAGGGGCGTGCAGCCGAGCCCGATGGCATAGGCGCATGCCGCGGCCGCGAACGGCAGGCTCGAGGGCGCCACCACCAGCACGATGCCGATGACGACAAGAGCCAGAACAACGCCGACCAGCAGCCGCGTCGCGGTCGTGCGGGCAAAGAACGATCGCTGATCGTCGGCCTTGCTGGCGAGGCCGTAGCCGGTGAACGAGAAGCCGAAATCGACGACGACCGAGATGGCAAGGCCGAGGGTGAGATAGAACACATACTCGCCGAAATCGGCCAGCGAGGTCGATCTCGATAGCAGCGGCAGCGTAGCCAGTGGCGCCAGCGCCCGGATGGCCTGAGCCGCAATGATCGCGAGGGTGTGCCGCATGCTTCTGGTGAGCTGTCCTTGAGTTCCTGCGGAAGGCATGCAGGCAGCGGAATATCGAACAGGATTGCGCACCGGTTCCTACCGCGTTATGCGCGCCGGGTGAAAGCCCGAAACGTCCGGTCGCCGTTCAGACGATGGAAACGGTTCATCCGCTTCGGTGCCGGCAGTCAGCGTTCAGAGGCGGTATCCATGTCCGGGCAATTCGAACTCGCGATCGACTGCAGGATGGCCCTGCACTCGGGCATCGGCGTGGTCATCCGCAATGTCATCGGCGAGCTTGTCCAGTTGCGGCCGGACTGGCGCCTGCGCCTGCTGGGGGCGCCGGCGGAATGGCGCGAGGGGCGTCCGGCCAGCGACAATGTCAGCAATGTCGACATGCGGTCGGCGATCTATTCGCTTTCGGAGCAACTGGAACTGCGGCGCGTGTCGGCGGGCGCCAGTGCCCTGTGGTCGCCGCATTACAATGGCGGCGTGCTGGCGGGCGTCCCGCTGGTCGTCACCATCCATGATGTGACGCATCTGGTGATCCGCGATTACGTGCGCCTGCCGCACAAGCGGCTCTATGCCGAACTGATGTATCGCGCCGTGCGGGCCCGTGCGGCCGGGCTGATCTTCGTGTCCGATTTTTCCCGCCGGGAATTCGAGCGGGTCGTCGGCCCTGCTTCAGGGGAAACCTATGTGGCGCACAACGCGGTGGACCAGCGCTGGTTCGTGCCGCCCGCCAATGCAGCGGCGACTCTGCCGGACGACTACGTCGTGTTCGTCGGCAACGTCAAACCGCACAAGAACCTCTCTGGCCTGCTCAAGGCCATGAAAATGGTGCGCGAAAAGCTGGACGTTTCGCTGGTGCTCGTCGGCAAGCTCGATGGCTTCATCACCGGCGATGCCGAGGGCGCGGCAGAGGCGCGCGAGCTCAGCCAGTGGGTCCACGTGGTCGAGGCCGCGAGCGACGAAGAACTGCGCGCCATCGTCGGGCACGCCAAAGCCCTGGTCTTTCCCTCGCTCTATGAGGGCTTTGGCCTGCCGCCGCTTGAGGCGATGGCCATCGGCTGCCCGACCATCGTGTCGGATGCAGCCTCCATCCCCGAAGTCTGCGGCGATGCCTCGGCCTATTTCGATCCGCAGAGCCCCGCCGATATGGCGAGAACAATCACCGCGGTCCTGCAGGACCCCGAGCGGCTGGCCGGCATGGTGGCGAGGGGCAGGGCGCGGGCGGCCGAGTTCAGCTGGAATGCCGCCGCCGAGACGGTGGCGACAGCTATCGAGCGGGCGGCCGGGCGGTAGCGGCATCGGCCTCACGCCGCGCCTCTGCAGCCGCCATGCTGTTCCATGCCAGCCTCACGGCAAAGCCCGCGGCGAAGGTGAAGAAGACCAGCACGATGAAGATGCCGTACTGGAACAGGAACACCCGCCAGAACTCCGCGAAGGCGTAGCCGATGACCCCGGCGCCCGCGACCATTTCCAGCCGCGTCGAGAAATAGGCCCGGACATAGACGAAGGCGCATACTGTGGTCAGCGCCAGTTCGATGAAGAGGCCCGCATGGCCGTACTGCTGCATGCCCTCGAGCAGGCTCGAGTTCGTGGTCAGTTCGATGCTGATGCCGGTGGCGTTGTGGAAGTTGCCGGTGAGGATCCCCGACATGGCCGCGAGCGCCCCCTGCGCGGGTGTCGCGACGTAGCTGATGGCCTCCGACAGGGCGGCCATCAGCGGGTTGTTGATGCCGAGGCCGGAGTAGAAGTTGGCATTTCGCGATGCGTTCAGCACGGTCAGGAGGGCGATGACCAGTCCGGCGCCGAGGGCAATGGTGCGCCACGCCAGCCGCCCGCCGGAGCGGAAATGCAGCACGGCATAGACGACGATCGCCGCCGCCACGGAGAGACGGTGCGAGATCACGGCGTTCAGCAGCAGCGAGGAGACCGCGACGGCGAGCAGGAACAGGCTGAAGCGCGTGCGCACGCCGAGCCGCAGCACCAGCAGTGCCGCCGCGGGCGCGGCGATGATCGGGCAATAGCGCAGGCTGGAAAGGCCGATCGAATAGTCGTCGTAAAGCGCGAATTTGAGCTCGTTCGCCTGGTTGGTGGCGAACGCGTTGATGATGCCTGCGAGGCCCAGTCTCGAAATCAGCACCGCCACGGTTGCCGCGACCCCGAGCGCGCCCGCGGCCGTCACGACAGCAAGCCAGGCATAGCTCGCCCGGTCGAAGACAATGGCTCTGGCGCTCTGGCGCAGCCCCGGATGTGCCGCCTCGGATGCCAGCCACCAGGCGCTGTAGAAGATCAGATAGACGAAGCAGAGCAGGGCAACTTCGGCCAGGCCGAAGCTGACTCCGCCGACGCCCCAGAAACGCCCGTACCATTCCTGCGGAATCTGCAGCAGCGCGACACTCAGCAGAACAATGGCGAAGGCGATGTTGGCGGGATGCGAGAGCAACTGCCCCCAGATCGACAAGGGCACCCAATCACCGGCCGCCGGGCGCGGCTTTTCGTTGCCGTCATGATCGGTGGATGTACCGGCTGTTCTGGGGTAGTCAATTTGCCGCACGGGTCTGATCCGCTGGATTGGAATTCGCTGCGTCGGTATGCTTCAAAAAACGTCTCAAAATGAAAGACTTGGATGCGCAAGCTGGTAATGGTTACGGGAGGCTTTGGCTTCGTTGGGCGGTCGGCAACTCAGTTGCTGAGTGTAGACCATGATGTCGTGGTTGCCGATATCGCTGATCCCGGTCCGCTGGGTCTGCCGCAAGGGGTCAAACACGCGCGGGTCGACATCCGTGACGAGGCAGCCGTCGCCGAAATGTTCCGGCAGTACCAGCCGAGCGCGATCATCCATCTCGCGGCGATCCATTTCATTCCCCTGTGCGAGCGCAATCCGGCCCTCGCTGTGTCGACCAATACGCTGGGCACGGTCAACCTGCTGAAGGCAGCCCCGGAAGGGTGCCGGTTCGTGTTTGCAAGCAGCGCGGCTGTCTATGCGCCGTCGTCTGATCTGCATGTCGAGGAGACGAGCGCCATCGGCCCGATGGATGTCTACGGCTTCACCAAGCTCGATGGCGAGCAGTACGTGCGCTACTTTGCGGCGCTGCGGCAGCTGGAAGCCGTCAATGTGCGCCTGTTCAATGTGGCTGGGCCGGGCGAAACCAATCCGCACCTGCTGCCGGATATCCTTGCGCAGGTCAAAGCCGGGCAGCGGGAGATTTCTCTCGGCAATCTCTTCCCCCGCCGCGACTATATCCATGTCGACGATGCGGCCGCCGGTTTCATCGCGGCAGCGACACAAGGGCAGGTAGCGCGCGGAACGACCGAGACGGTCAACCTCGGAACATCGGTGCAGCACTCGGTGGTCGATGCCATCAACCTGCTGCAGGAAGTTGCCGGCGTCGACCTGACCATTGTCGAGGATGCGTCGCGTCTGAGGAAGGTCGACCGGCCGTATCTCGGCGCGGACATCACCAAGATCGGAAAGACCTTTGGGTGGGCGCCGAAGCACTCGCTCCGCGATGCCCTGAGCGATGCCTGGCGCGAGCCGCGCTTCAGCGCCGAGCTCAAGCGGACATACGGACTGGCATAGCCCATGCGCATCGCGATCATGACGGAGCTCTATCCGCCGAGTGTCGGCGGACAGGAGTTCTTCTTCGCCGGGCTCGGACGGGAACTCACCCGCCGCGGCCACGAGGTCGAAATCTATTGTATCGGGCACGAACTGGGCCTGCCGCCCCGCGAGTCCGAGGACGGCATGCTGGTCGTGCGCAACCCGATTGCGCCGACCTACAAGAAGCCCACCATGAAGTGGACCAAGCGCAGCCTCCGCGCGATGTTCCGCTACGCCGTGTTCACACGCAGCATTGCGCGCGAACGGCGGCACGACGTCTACCTGCTCAACGAGTGGCCGCTGCTGCACATGCCTTTTCTTCCCGCGGCGGCGCGCCAGCGGACCATCCTGCACTGGTGCGAGATCCGGAAGGGCAGGCTCTTTTCGTTCCTGCAGGCCCGGCTTCCGAGGCTTGCCGCGAAAAACGCGGCCATCAGCGCCAGCGTTGCCGCGGAGATCGAGCGGGCGAGCGGGCGTGCCGCGGTCGTTTTCCCCAGCGGGCTTGATCTGGAGGCCTACCAGGTCCTGCCGAAAAGCGAGCGCAGCGGCATCCTGTCGATCGGGCGTCTCGCGCCGCACAAGAACCTGTTCTTCCTGATCAGGAGTTTTGAGCAGTTGCGCGCCCGGGGCTATACGGGACGCCTCATCATCGCGGGATCGGGGCCGATCGAGGCCGAAATCCGCGCCGCGGCGCGCGCCTCGACCAGTGCCGCCTTCATCGATGTCCTCGGTGAGGTCAGCGATGCGAAAAAGATCGAGCTGCTGGCGTCGAGCGAACTGCTCGCCATGCCGAGCGAGCGCGAGGGTTTCCCGCGTGTGGTCGCCGAAGCGATGGCCAGCGGCCTGCCGACGGTCACGATGGACTATCCCGAGAACGGCACGAAGGACGTCGTCCGCGATCGCGGCGGCGGCATCGTCACGGCGAGCGATGTGAATGCGTTCACGACCGGCATGCAGGACGCGATGGCGAACTGGCAGAGCCTGTCGTCCACCGGTATTGCGGCGGCCATTCCGCTCAGTTGGTCGGTCATCGCCGCCGAGTTCGAACGCGTGGCGGGCGACCTGGTCCGCTAGAATCTGCCGCTGCCCCGCACGGGGGCAGCGGATATTGGTGCGGTCTCGCTAGGTCTTGCGCGTCGCATAGTACGAAGAGTACCGGCCGCCGTACGAATGCCGCGTCGCCGGCTGGCCGTTGAGGACCATCAGCAGTTCCGCAGTCTCCGGCATCGACGACTCGAGCTGCGCCACCGCCTTGTTGACCTCGCGCTGCGGCGTCGAGGACCAGCGCACGACGAACAGCACGAAATCGGCCAGCGGCGCGATGAAGGCAGCATCCGTCACCGCGCCGATCGGCGAGGTGTCGAGGATCACCACATCATACTGATTGCGGCACTCCGCAATGAGTTCGGTAAGCCGCGCGCGCGTCGTGGTCGAGCTGAGAGCCGCCGTCGTTGAAGTCGAGGCCATGACATGGACCGGACTCTTCGGATCGGTGACAGCGGGCGGGAGCGGGCTCACCGGGGCGGTGGTGTCGCGCAGGATCGGGTCGAGCGGCATCCCCGCCTTCATGCCGAGATAGCGCAGGACGCGCGGACGCCTGAGGTCGCAGTCGATGAGGACCGTCCGCTGCCCGGCCAGCGCGAAGGTTCGCGCGAGGCCAATGGCAACTGTCGATTTGCCTTCGCCCGGCGCCGTGGAACTGACCATGACGACATGCCCTCGTCCCGCCACGGCGGGTTGGGTCGGCGACTGCTCAATGGCGACGCGCATGCGCTGGAACGAATCCGCCAGCGCCGAGGCCGGGTAGCGGATGATGTTGTCGAGGAACTTTCTGCCCGAGCGGGCGCCCGCCTTGGGCAATACGGCGATGACGCGCCGCGCGCCGTACTGGGACAGTTGCTCCTCATCGCTGAAGCCGCCGAGATAGCGTTCGACGAGCAGCGCGAGGATGCTCCCGATCAGCAGCCCGCCGATCAGGCAGAGCGCAATGATGAAAGCCGGTTTCGGGAACGACGGAGCGCTCGGCGGCAGCGCCGGTGAGACGATGCGGCTGTCCGCGACCTGCAGCGAGGCCTGGGCGTCGAGCTCGCTGATGCGCGAGAGCAGCAGGCTGTACTGGGTGCGTGAGCCTTCGGCGCTTTTTTGCAGCCGGTAGAGATTGGTGAGATCGTCGGCCGGCAGCGGTCCCTTGAGCACGTCGGCGCGCAGCTGGGTGCGCAGGTCGCCCAGCTGGCGCTGGTCGCTGGTGACCGACTGCTGCAGCGTGTCGATCTCGCTCTGCGCGGTCGTGCGGACGCGTTCCGTTGCCGCGGCCAACTGCTCCTGAAGGTTGAAATAGGTGGGTTCTTCCCGCGGCGTTGCGCTCAACTGGCGGGCCAGCGCCGTGCGCTGCGATTCCAGCGTCTCGAGAGCCTGCGACTTGAGGGAGGAGAGGACAGTGTCCCAGTCCTCGCCGGCCAGCGCGGCGGATGCCTGCCTTACGGCGTCGTCGCCTGTGGTGGTCGTCGCTTCAAGCTTCGCGACCCGGTCGCGCAGGTCGAGGAAACTGGCTGTCGTGCCGCTGGCGCCGAGCAGGCCGATCTGGCGATCAATGAAGTCATCGATGGCGGTTTCCGATGATTCGACCGCGGCGGCCGCATCCGCCATCCGGCCTTCGATAGCGTTTCGCGAGGCGAGGACCGCGCCGACCTTGGCGTCGAGCTGCTGGGCGATGTAGGCGCCGGCGACGCTGTTGGCGAGCCGGGCCGCGCCCTCGGGGCTCGGGGCCTTGGCCGTGACGCCGACGACGTAGGTGCCGCCCCGCCGCTGGAAGCTCAGCGACTCGCGGACATTGGCGATGACCTCGTTGACCGCTTCCGATCCGGTGGGCAGGGTCGGGGCCGGCATGCCGGCGAGCGTCAGCAGTTGCGAGATGATCCCCGCCTTGACGCCGAATTCCGGGTCCTTGACGAGGCCAAGCTCATCGATGACCCGGATCAGCACGGCGTCGGTGCCCATCAGTTCGATTTCGCTGTCGACCCGGGCGTCATCGTCGTTGCCGAGGACGGTCTCGCTGGCGAGCACGTTCTTGGGCGCGGGGTCCACAAAGATGACCGCGCTGGCCGAGTAGATGGGCGCCATCAGGAACAGGGCCAGGACCCCAAGCCCAAGGGCAATGACCAGACTGCTGAAAATGACTCCGGCGTGACGGCGCATGACGCGCAGCAAACCAAGGAGTTCCAGTTCCCGACCTTCCAACGTGACTACCTCAATTGTCTACAACTGCCGGGTGCTGCCCTGCAGGAAATATCAACGACCCGTCCAGTCTAGCGATGTTTCCTGCCCTGCCGGTTAACCGGTGCGGTTGCGCAAGGTTCCGAAGCTCACTGCGCTAGGCCTGCGGCCCTGCCCGGCGGCCCGACAGCCCGATGCCGATCAACAGGATGGCGAAATAGGCGTTCGCCGGAATTTCGAGCTGGAAATCGATCAGGCTGTGCAGTCCTGCCGCAACCAGCGCGCCGATCGCAGCGAGGTTCAGGTACCAGCTTTCCCGCTGAAAGGCGCGCCTGATGAGACTGAAAAGAGTGCCGCCATAGAGGAGCAGCGGCACGCTGCCGGCCACGAGGCCGAGTTCGAACCACCATTGCAGTACCGTTGAGTGTGCCTTGGTCCACTCGACATCACCCAGAAGCGGCGGGTGGGCAAAGGGCGCGAAAGACCAGTAGAAGCTGCCCCCGCCATAGCCAAGGAGCGGACGCTGCAGGATGGCGTCCCAGACCTGGCTGTAGAGGGCCCAGCGGGAATCGAGCGAGATGTCGATTCCAAAAGTCCGCGCCAGCAGATCGTCGCCCGCGCCAACGGCCAGCAGGATGCCGCCGCCAAGCAATGCGGCGAGCACGATCATCCCCACGGCCCGATGTCCCAGCCGCGTCAATCCGATGAGGGTTGCAACCACAGCGCCGGCGAGCGCCGTCGCCACGCCCATGCGGGAAACCGTCGCCAGCAGCGCCGTCCCCACGACTGCGAGGCACAGCACGATCATGGCGGAATAGGCGAATTTGCCCGATTTCGGGAGTTCGGAGGCAAGCACGGCAAAGAGGCTGGCAAGGCCCGCGCTGAGGCCCATCGCAAGGAACGCGGCGAACGAGTTGTGATTGACGAACGGCCCGGTGGCGAAGCCCTGATACACCCACTTCTGGACCCCCAGGATGGTATCGCCGCCATGCACCAGCATCAGCAGGCCCAGCCCGGCATAGATCACCGTCACACCAAAGCCGATGTGCAGCAGCGTGGTCGCCCGGCGCGGGTTGGCCGATATCGTCAAGACGATCATGAGGAACAGCCCGTACCCTGCCAGCCTCAGGATCATCAGCGCGGTTGCGCCGGGGTTGAGGCTGAGAGAGTCCGAGACGATCTCGTTCCCGCCGAGGTCGAAGGTCAGCGGCCAGATCCGTCCGATCGGCAGAACCTGACAGACGAGCGCCAGCAGCAGCAGGGCGCCCAGTCCCATCATCCACCCCGGTGGGCGGCTGACGCGCCGCCCACCGGCGAGAATGAACAGGACGAGCGCCAACCCGGTCGCCGCAACGCAGGCCGACCAGGCGAGGGGCCGGACGCTGCCGAAGGGCAGGGGCGCGAGCGCCACGAGGGCGGCGACAAAAACCACGAGGCCGGTGGTTACGCGGGGTGAGCCGTATTCCGCCCGATCGTTCACTCTGCGCCCTCGGCCAGCCGGATGGCGTCTACGAACGCCTTCTGGACGGGTGCGGGGGCGGTGTCGACAACCGCGAGCAACTTCTGGGCGAAGGCCGTGTCTGCGAGATAACGCCTTGCCAGCCCCTGCTGCCCGGCCGGCGTCGCCAACAGGTCGTTGATGTCGCGCGTCATGAGCAGGGCCGCGTCGTCGGGCAGTGCCTCGCTAGCGCGGCTGATATCGAGACGCCGCAGGCGCAGCCAAGTTGAGTTCGGGGAGACTCGAGCGCTCTCCTCGAGGAGAGCGCCAGCAGTTGCGGAGCCGGTGATGACGCCGATCTGCGCCAGGACCAGCCCTGCCGCACCGTGGGTCGGTACATTGCCTGTCAGATCCGACATGGCCGCTTCGCAGGTGTCCAGAACCTGTTGCCGGCGCGGCGTATCGAGCGCGGCGAAATAGGTCGATCTGAGCGAGCGATAGCAGCTTTCCGCCACTGCATCCTGCGCCCGCTCCGACAGGGGGGCGGGCATCGAAGCCAGCATCCGGGCGACCTGTGGCGGCTTGGCCTGTCCGAGCTGTTCATGCTGCGCTTCGCCGGGCAACACGAACAGCGCGGCGGCAAACACGATCACGCCGGCTGAGAGGACGCCAAACTGGCGGGAAAGCCGTTCAAGCAATGCGGATCAGGCGCCCGTATCGCTGGCGATCTCGCGGAGGGCGCTCAGGTCAATCGCCTGCGTGGCGCCGAGCTGGCACGCCTCGATGGTCTCGGCGATGCGGATAATGCGCTCAACCTGCTCCGGGTCCTTGGAATAGGTGCTGGCAAGCCGGATTGCCTGGGGGATCTCGGTCTCCACCAGCTTGCACTTGACCTCTTCCTCGACCAGCAGGGCGAGACGGGTGGTCACGTCGGCGACGACGGGCTCGATCGTATCGGGAGCGGTCTGCATGACGCCGCCGAGGAACCCGCCGGTACCGCCGACGCACCGGCCGTCGAGGCTGGAATCGTCCTGGATCTGGGCGTCGCGGACGGCGTGGCACACTGTCTCGAGCGCATCAGCCGTGGTTGGGTCGATGCCGGGGCTCTCCAACGCGTTGGCCGGAAAGGCCAGAGCTGCGGTCAAGGCAAATACAAAAATACGTCCGCGCACCAAGATCACCTCGAAATTTCAATCGCCTGCTCTAGCGGGAACATCCCTACGTTGCTGCCACCCAAGCCGTCAACGTCTGGTTCACAGGTGGTTAACCGGCGAGTTGCCGGACGGTTCCAAAGGCCCGGCTCCGTACCTTAACAGCGGCTTAAGGTTACCGGCCAATACTGAACCCGTCGCAAGCGTGAGCCTCGGTTGGAGTCGGGCGCCGCACGGGAGAACGGCGGAATATGAGCCTGTCCACAGAGGCCGCTCATCGGTGGTACTCGCATCGGGCCCTGCCTCGATCCAGCAGGCGTTGCGCCGGCGCAACGGTAGCGGCCGATTGCGGCCGGGCGGAAGATTTCTGCCGCATTTGCGTGCACCCTGAAGCTGTTCGAGGGGCCTCAGCTTGTTTTCCAGATTCGTGTCGGGTGTTGTCGTGGCGGCTCTGATGATGACCGTACCGGCGAGGGCGTGCGAAGCTCTCGCCGATGGTCCGAAGGGCACCGTGACCGCGGTGACCGATGGCGACACGGTGGTGCTGGACACCGGCATGGTGATCCGGCTCATCGGCATGCAGGCGCCCAAGCTGCCGCTGGGGCGCGAGGGGTTTGACGCCTGGCCGCTGGCCGAAGAGGCGAAGGCGGCGCTCGAAAAGCTCGTGCTCGGCCAACCGGTGCAGCTCCGCTATGGCGGCGAGCGCATCGATCGGCACCACCGGGCGCTGGGCCAGCTTTTCGTCACCGGACGGGATGAAACCTGGGTGCAGCGGGAGATGCTCGCCGGTGGCTGGGCGCGGGTTTATTCGTTCCCCGACAATCGCAGCTGCCTCGCCGAGCTGATGGCGGCGGAGGGCAAGGCGCGGTCAATGACGCTTGGAATCTGGGCCGATCCCTACTACATGGTGCGCCGTGCGGACCGGCCGGACGCACTGCTCCCCCGCTCCGGCCAATACGAACTGGTAGAAGGTCGCGTTCTCCTCGCCGAAAAGGCGGGGCCGCGAGTCTTTCTCAATTTCGGCCGCCACTGGAAGGAAGATTTCACTGCCGTGATCGAAGCTCCCGCGCTGCGCCTGTTCGAAGAGGATGGTCTTGATCCCGTCGTCCTGTCGGGCGCGCTGGTGCGGGTTCGCGGCTGGGTAGACGACAATGACGGGCCGCGCATCGAAGTGACGCATCCCGAGCAGATTGAGGTTTTGGCAACGAGATGAATACGGCGTTGCGGCAGGTTCTGGTGCAGCTGGGCGGCGGCGTTTCGCTTGCCGCGCTGCTGGTCGTTGCCGGCTGTTCGAGCCTCATGGGGCCGAACGTGGCCGTCAAGCAGACGGGCTCGGACGTGGCGCCGGCGGTCAATCCCTCTGCCGATCCGGACGAGGACGCGATCGGGGCACGCGAACATCCGCGCATCATCGCCTCCTATGGCGGCGTCTATCAGGACCGGCAGGCCGAGATCGTCATCGCGCGCATCGTCGGGCGGCTGCTCGGCGCGGCCGACCAGCCGAACACCAGCTTTACCGTCACCATCCTCGATACGCCCGAGGTCAACGCGTTCGCCCTGCCGGGTGGCTATGTCTACGTGACGCGCGGCATCCTCGCGCTCGCCTCCGACACGAGCGAGCTCGCCGCCGTTCTGGCGCACGAGATTGCCCACGTGACGCTACGCCACGCCCGCGCCCGCACCAATCGGGTGCGCACGAACGAGATCGTCGACAAGGTGGTGACGGGCGTCTTCGGCTCCGACAGTTCCACCGACCAGAGCTCGAATCGCGCGCGCCTCTCGCTTGCCGCCTTCAGCCAGCAGCAGGAGCTGTCGGCCGACAAGGAAGGCATCCGCATCGCCGGCAAGGCGGGGTTCGACCCCAATGCGGCCGCCCGGTTCCTCGGTGCGATGAGCCGTTTCGCGACGTTCTCGGCCGGCACGAGCGAGCAGGGCGACGATTTTCTCTCTTCGCACCCCTCGACGCCCAACCGGATCCAGCAGGCCGTCGAAACGGCGCGCGCGGCGTTCGGCACCGCGGGCAGCGGGGAGACTGACCGGGCCGGCTACATGGCCGGGATCGAAGGGCTCAGCTTCGGCGACAGCACGAGCAAGGGCTCAATCTCGGGCAAGCGCTTTATCCAGCCGGTGGAGAATTTTACCTTCACCGTCCCCGCCAACTACACGCTGCAGTCCTCCAAAGGGGCGGTGGTGGGCGTTGCCGGCGATGGCGAGGCGGTACGCTTCGACAGCGCCGATGTGCCGGCGAACATGGCGCTGACCGACTACCTCAAGTCGGGTTGGATCGCGGGGCTCAGGCCCGACACAGTCAAGCGCGAGCAGAACAACGGCATCGAGATGGCGTCGGGCGTCGCGGCCACCGACCAGTGGAATTTCCGCGTCTCGGTGGTTCGCCACGGGGGCAAGGTCTATCGCTTCATCTTCGCGGCCCGCACCGACTCGCCGGAGTTTGCGCGCGGCGCCGAGCAGACCCTGCGCAGCTTCCGTGCCACGACTGCCAAGGACACGAGCTCGATCCGCAAGCTGGTGGTCCGCACAATAACCGCCTCGGGTGGCGATACCGCCGACACGCTGGCCCGCCGGATGTCCGGGCTCAGCCGCGGGGCGGAACTGTTCTATATTCTCAACAACCTCTATCCCGGCGATCCGGTCACGGCCGGCGTGCGCTACAAGATCGTCGCCATGCAATAGGCTGCGTGCCAGACAAACGAAAAGGGCCGGTCGCATGGACCGGCCCTTTCGATTCTGGTGCTGCCAGCCGAAAATCAGGCGGCAGCTTCCTCGGCGTCGGCGGCGTCGGCCTTGGTGCGGCGCGGCGACTTGGCGAGGTTCTTCTGAATGACCTGAATCGCCTCGGTCAGCGTCAGCTTGTCGACGGCGGCGATTTCGCGGCTCATGCGGTCCATGGCCTGCTCGAACAGCTGGCGCTCGGAGTAGGACTGCTCCGGCTGGTCGTCCGAACGGTAAAGGTCGCGGACCACTTCGGAGATGGCGATCAGGTCGCCCGAGTTGATCTTCGCTTCGTATTCCTGGGCCCGGCGGCTCCACATCGTGCGCTTGACGCGGGCGCGGCCGGTGACGGTCTCGAGCGCCTTCTTCACCAGGTCTTCTTCGGCGAGCTTGCGCATGCCGACGGACTTGATCTTGGCAACCGGTACGCGAAGCGTCAGCTTGTCCTGCTCGAACGAGATGACGAACAGTTCAAGCGTGAGCCCGGCAATTTCCTGCTCTTCGATCGAGGTGATCAGGCCCACACCGTGCGCGGGGTACACGACGTACTCGCCGGTCCTGAAACCGAGCCGCTGCACTGACTTCTTGGCTACCATAAAGATACTCCTGTTCAACGCCCGCCGGATCGTGCCATTGCGGATGGCCGTCCGTTGTTACTTGCCAGCATCCTGCTGGAACAGTCAAAAACCCGCCGCACGCCGGGTCCGCAACCTGGCGGCGCTGCTACTTCTTCCGATCGGACAAAAAAAACGGCGCCCACGGGCACACGTTTGAAATGGGGCGCACCATCAATTTCGGGACCATAGCACAAATTTTCAGCAAAATCAAAATTGCCGAATCAGTGAGTTAACGCCAGTCGCGAAGTCCTGAAGTCTGCCGGAAATGGGGAGTGCGCCCCGCCGGTTCAATCCCCCTCGCCGGGGGCCTCCGAGAAATACTTCTCGAATTTGCCGGGGACGCCGTCGAATTCCTTGGCGTCAGGCGGCGGATCGCGCTTCTCGGTGATGTTGGGCCAGGCGGACGCGTATTTCGCGTTGATCTCCAGCCACTTGTCGAGACCGCCCTCGGTATCGGGCTTGATCGCCTCGGCCGGGCATTCCGGTTCGCACACGCCGCAGTCGATGCATTCGTCCGGATGAATGACGAGCATGTTCTCGCCTTCATAGAAGCAATCAACCGGGCACACCTCGACGCAGTCGAGGTATTTGCACTTAATGCAGTTGTCCGTGACGATGTAGGTCATGCGGCGAGCGGGGCTCAATTCTCCCGGAAATGCCAAGTGGCGCGGGGCGGGGAGGCACCCAAGCGCTGCCGGTTGCTAACGCGTTTTGTCCGCCGGGGCAAGGCCGCGCCGGGGTATCGCCGTGCCGGAAACGCCGACCCGGGAGCAGGCTATTCTCCTCGTCCGCCCCGCGGCGGGAGCAGCGGCGTCAGGTCTTCGTAGAGCTGGGCTGCCTCGCCGGCAGGGCCGCGGCGCGAACCGGCGTCGAGAACGCGCCAGACGAGGAGCCGCGCCCCGAGCGTCATCGTCAGAACGTCGCCCGGGCCAACCGGCTGGTCGGTCCGCAGCGTTCGCTGGGAATTCACGCGGATGCTGCCGGCCTCGATCAGCTTTTGCGCGAGGGTGCGTGATTTTACCGCACGTGCGAAGAACAGCCAGCGGTCGAGACGCTGTCGCGTCCCGGCGCCGGCCTGTTCGTCAGACGGCAATGCGCACCGTCATTCGGACTTCGGATTGCGCAGCGCGGCGAGCGCGGCGAACGGCGAATCCGGGTCGAAGGTGTCGCGCTTCTCACGGCGCGGACGATCCTCGAACGAGCGCTCCTGGCGGGGCTTGGCCTCCCAGGGTTTGGCACCGGCGTTGGCGTTGCCGTTCCCATTGGGGCGCCCGCCGTCGCGGCGCGGGCCACGATCCTTGGCGTCCGGACGCGGGGGGCGCGCCTCGCGGCCCTGGACCTCGCCGACAGCGTCGCGGCGCGGCCGGTGGTGCCGCTCGCGCTTTTCGCCTTCCGGCGCGGCCGGCGCGCCATCGGCTGGCTGCGGCCGGCGGTTGGGCCGGGCATGCCGCGCATTGTCGGGACGGCGGCCGGCCGGCGACCAGATCTCGTCGAATTCGGGTTCGACCGGCGATTCCCCGCCCGTCGGGGCAGGGCTGCCGAGATCGGCGGTGGCGTCGCTCACATGGGCCGCTTCCGCAGCCTCGGCGGCGACAACCTCGGGTTGCGGCGTCACGCCCTCGACCGCATCCATCGCTTCGACGTTGATGACGGCATCAGCGGCGTCCGATTCTGCCTGGGTTGGCTCGGCCGTTCCGGCGACGTCAGGCGCCGCGGTTTCGTCCGGCGGAGCCGCCTCGACCGGGGCAGCCACCTTTGGAACCCGTCGCACGCGGTAGCCGAGCGAGGTCAGGATCGAGGCAAAATCTTCACCCGCCGTGCCGAGCAGCGACGTCATTTCCACGGTCACGCGGAAGCCGTTGCCTTCCGCCGCGCCGGTGGGAATCGTTCCCTGGTAGGGCTTGCTGGCGTCGAGCGAGATCAGCGGCCGGATGATATCGGCGAGGCGCTCGAGGATATCGACGCGCACGGCGCGCCGGCCGGCTACCTTGAAGCCCGCGATTTCGTAGAGCTTCGTGTCGACCTCGGGGTCGATCACGAACGAGGTGCGGCCCGACAGCACGATCTGCGGCAGTTCGCTGACGCCCGGCTGGCGGATGCCGCCGTTCTTCAGCGCAAACAGAATCAGCGCCAGTTCGCGCGGCGCGGGCTTGAGGCTTGCGGGCACATAGATGTGGTAGGCGCCGAACTTGATCCCCAGCTTGCGCATCTTGCCGCGCACGTCCTGGTCGAGACCCTTCACCTCGTCGGCGATCGCCGCGCGGGGCATCAGGCCAAGGTGTTCGAACAGCTGGAAGGCGATGCCGCGGCCCGTGCCTTCGAGATCGGCCGGCTCGGCGAGCGAGACGACGGGCTCGAGGTGGGTGTTGATATGGTGCCTGAGCCACAGGTTCAGCCGGTCCTGCACCCGCTCGAGCTCCGGGCCCGACAGGCTCTCGTCAGCAAGCACGAGAATGCGCGGCGACAGCAGCGTCTCGCCTTCGGCAAGGTTGGCCACCACTTCGCCGCGCCAGCGGACATAGCCGTCGGTGCCGAGGACGAATTCCTCGTTGGGCGCCCCGGTGATCCGGTCGGCGCGTTTGGCGATCTCGGGCGCCACCGCCTGCGAGGCAGCATTGCGCAGCCCCTTGGCGTCGCCGTCTTCCGATCTGGCCAGCGTGAACCGCAGCCCTTCGATGGAACCGATCAAATGACCTTCAAGGCTCACTTCGCCGCGGTCGTTCACTTCAGGCGATACCATATGCTTGTCTCTCAGATGGCGCATCAGCACGCTGGTGCGCCGGTCCACAAATCGTTGCGTCAGCCGCTCATGCAGGGCGTCGCTGAGGCGGTCCTCTATGTTGCGCGTCTTTTCGCGCCAGTGCGCAGGGTCTTCAAGCCAGTTTTTTCGGTTTGCGACAAACGTCCAGGTCCGAATCTGACGCATTCGGTTCGAGAGGGTGTCGATGTCGCCAGTCACATTGTCGCAGAACCGAATCTGCTCGGCAATCCAGTCGGCGTTGACATGCCCTCGTCTGGCCAGGTCGGTGAAGACTCTGGTGATGATCTCCCCATGCTGCGCCGGCGACACATCGACATAGTCCGGAATCTGGCAGCACGACCACAACAGTTCGATTGATGCCCGATTTGTCGCCAGCCGTCCCGCCTCGTTCCGCGACAGGAACTCCACTGCATGTTGATCGGTGGCAATTGGGACACGAGTGAGGCTGCGGTGCTCCGGCACGCGTTCGAGGCTGCCAAGCAGCGCCTGGACCGAGGAAAAATCCAGCTCGGTGTTGCGCCATTGCAGCATGCGGATGGGTTCGAAATCGTGGGTTTCGAGCCGCTGCACCAGTTCTTCGTCGAACTCGTCGCACTGCCCGGTCACCCCGAACGTGCCGTTGTGCATGTGGCGGCCGGCGCGGCCGGCGATCTGGCCCAGTTCGGCCGGAGTCAGTGGACGGCTCTGGTGGCCGTCGAACTTGGTGTTGTCGGCGAAGGCCACGTGATGGACGTCGAGATTGAGCCCCATGCCGATGGCGTCGGTGGCGACGAGGAACTCCACATCGCGATTCTGGTACAGCTCGACCTGTGCGTTGCGGGTGCGCGGTGACAGTGCCCCCATCACCACCGCCGCGCCGCCCCGCTCGCGGCGGAGCAGTTCGGCGATGGCGTAAACCTGGGTCGCCGAAAACGCGACGATGGCGGTGCGGTGCGGCTGGCGCGAGATTTTCTTCGACCCGGCATAGGTCAGCGTCGAGAATCGCGGCCGGTGGATGATCTCGGCATCGGGCAGGAGCTTCCTGATCACCGGCGCCATGGTCGCGGCGCCCAGCAGTAGCGTTTCGCTCAGCCCGCGGGCGTGTAGGATGCGGTTGGTGAAGACGTGGCCGCGGTCAAAATCCGTCGCCACCTGGATTTCGTCGATGGCGACGCACTCGACCGGCACATCGAGCGGCATGGCCTCGACCGTCGCCACCCAGTAGCGCGGCGCGGCCGGCACGATCCGCTCTTTGCCGGTCACTAGCGCCACATGCTGCGCGCCGATCCGGTCGACCAGCTTTTGGTAAACCTCGCGCGCCAGCAGCCGCAGCGGCAGGCCGATCATGCCGGTACGATGCGCCAGCATGCGCTCGATGGCGAAGTGGGTCTTGCCGGTATTGGTGGGGCCGAGGATCGCCTTGAGCGACGATGAGGCGAAAGAGGTCATTACCCTTGGCTTCTAGGAGAGGATTCTGGCGGGAGCGAGCCTGTGCCAGTCTGGCACGCGTTTCGACTTTCCCCGCTATCCCCGTTAATCACCGGAACGCTACGAGAACAAATCAGAACCGAATCGGCGGCGACTCACAGGTCCGTGGTTTGTTCTCCACTACATCTAGTTGGTGTGCCGTAACCGTCAGCGCAAGGCGCGTCCGCCGGCGCGCGCCGGGGGCGAAAAACAATTCATCTGTATCTCCAAGCACTTAAATCAGCCTCGAATCGACACTTTGTAAACCGATCGTAAACGCGATCGGCGCAAAACAAAGTGCGGGCTTCAGCTGTCGGCCCCCGCGGCCCGGCGGGTTGCCGGCGATGAATTGTCAAAAAAGCCGTTGACCGTCCCGTTTCGGGACGGCCGGGAAGATTACGTCTCGTTAACCATGTTTTTCGCGGCGCCCGCCGTGCCGGTCAGAGGCAAGCGGTCAGCGGCACCCAGTTCGACACAACGGGCGTGCCGGCAACCACGACGCGGTAGCGGGTGTCGGTGGGCGCATCGATGGCAAAGCCGGTGTTGAGCGAGCCCATGACCACGCCGCCCGAGCCCTTCGACGTCTTGACGGGGTAGGGGCCGAAGGCGCCGCCCTGCTCGTTCACCAGGGTGACCTGGACGGTGCCGGGCTTGTTGGTGAACACCCAGGCGCTGACCTTGGCGTTTCCGGGGCAGACGCCGTCGGCGGGCGAGACGATGCCAAGCTGCGCCTTGGTCGGCTTCACCTTGACCTGCCCGCCGCCCTTGAGGTCGAAGGTCTGCTCGAAAGCCGGGGTGAACGCCTGCGCGGCGCCAGCGAAGGTCACGAGGGCAGCCGCAAGCGCGACGCCGAGTTTTACAGTGCGGTTCATTTTCTTGCGTCTCCAATGGGTGAGTGGCCGCATACTGGAGAGAAGCGATTGAACGGCCCGTGATCCGCCCGTTCAGCCCGGCTTCATGGCCGGAACGGCGGCGGGACCGCTATTGCTCGAGCTTGTCGAGCACCACAGACAGGTCGCCCGCGCTGGTCGAGATCAGGGCGCGATAGGGGATGAAGTAGCCCGCTTCATTGAGCGGCGCATACCAGATCAGGATGCGCCCCTGGCCCTTGAGGTAGTTGGTGAATTCGGACGTCGTGTAATGCCCCGAGACCGGCGCATAGGCGACGTTGCACAGCACCAGCGGCCCCTGGTAGCCGGTACGCTTGGAGGTCGCTTCCTCCATGCGTGCAAAGCTCATGGTCAGGTTGAAGCGCTCGGTCCCGGTAAACACCTGCTCGCGACGCTTGCACAGGCCCGCATCGAGCGCTCCGCCGCGCACCACCAGCGCCGCGAGGATGTCGTTGACGCCGTGCAGGTGCCGGCGCTCCAGCGCCACCCGGTCGATATTGTTGATGATCGGCGGGGTGACGATGAACTGCGTCACCTCCTTTTTGGCGAAGGCGAGATCGACGGTGTAGTCCACGTCGCCGGACCGTGTCCGCATGTCGAATTTCTCCGACACCAGCCCTGCCGGGGTTGAGGCGCCGGCGGAGTCGGCCTTGATCGAGCCGTTGGTGACGAGCTGCGCGAGGCCCGTGATGCGGGCATTGAGGCCCATCGAGTAGCGCTCGCCGGAATCGGTGAGGCTGATCGAGACGCTGGCGATGCTGGTGCCGCCGAGGCTCACGCCATAGGTCGCCACGGCCTTTACCCCGGCAAGCGCGGGCAGTGTCAGCAGCGCAAAAGCCGCAGCCGCAAACGGCCGGATGAGGAAATGGGCTGACACGGGCAGCAAAAACCCCGACAACAGGCCTCTTGGGGCCGACTCATGGGAGCCCAGAATTGACTGGGACTTTGCGGCCTGTCCAGCCGCTCGGCTTGACGGGATCGGCCGGTTTCATTATGGAAGCCACAACTTTCAGAACAGGCTGGCCCATTGCGGGGCTCGTTTCCCGCCTCAGGCCGCCGTTGCAACAGGATTTCGACAATGGCACGCCGCTGCGAACTCACCGGTAAGGGCGTTATGACCGGTAACACCGTGAGCCACGCGCTCAACCGTACGCGCCGCCGCTTCCTCCCGAACCTCGTGAACGTCACGCTGATTTCGGACGCGCTGGGCCGTTCGGTGAAGTTCCGGATTTCGGCCAACGCGCTGCGCACCGTCGAGCACCGTGGCGGTCTCGATGCCTTCCTGCTCAAGGCCAAGGACGACGAACTGTCGGCCAACGCGCTGAAGGTGAAGCAGGAACTGCGCGCCGCCCTCGCGGCCTGAGCTTTGGCTCACTGAGCCGGACGACGATGCCCGCTTCGGCGGGCATTTTCATTTGCGGCGCTTGTGTGTAGAACGCCTCATCCGCCCCGGTCTCCTGCCGGTCAGCGGGTTTGATAGAGGTGCATGAGCATGCTCGCTCGCTTTCTGGTGGCCGTCGCCGCCATGGTCGTCGTCGTCGCGGCCTCCAATTTTCTTGTGCAGTTTCCGGTTCACGCCAGCCTTGGCCCGGTGGATCTCAGCCAGATCCTGACCTGGGGGGCGTTCTCCTATCCGGTCGCCTTCCTCGTCACCGATCTGACCAACCGGCATTTCGGGCCCAGCCTCGCGCGGCTGGTGGTGGTCTGTGGCTTTGCCGTCGCGGTGGTATTGTCGATCTATCTGGCCACGCCGCGCATCGCCATCGCCTCGGGCAGCGCGTTCCTCATCGCGCAGTTCCTCGACATCTCGATCTTTGACCGGCTGCGGCGCGGGGAGTGGTGGCACGCGCCGCTATTTTCCTCGCTTGTGTCGTCGGCGCTCGACACCGTGATCTTCTTCAGCCTCGCCTTCGCCGCGCCCTTCGCCATGCTCGATACGATGTTCGGGCGCCAGGACGGCTCGCTGGCCTTCCCCGCGGCGTTCCTCGGCGTCGGTCCCGAAACCCAGCTCTGGGTATCGCTCGCCGCCGGCGATTTCTTGGTAAAACTGCTGCTCGCGGCGCTTTGCCTTGCGCCCTATGGCGCGCTGATCCGCTTCCTCACCGACCGGGTGGCGGCGCGGGCTACTCCGGCAGGCTGAATTCCAGCAGCAGGCTGCGTTCCCAGTCGTTGAAGTTGTTGTCGGAAACGATGGTGATGCGGGTCGAGCCATCGGGGGCCGTGTGCACAGCCACGGCCTCCATGTTGTCGATGTCGGCGCCGGTCGATTCGAGCAGGGTCTCGCCGACCATTTGCGCTCCTGGCCTCACCTCTGCCGCCGGCACGCGCTTGAGGCGCATGTGGAAGCTGATGAGTTGGATGCCGCGCTCCAGCACCACGAGGTCGCCATTGGGCAGGAAGGCGCAGTCGGTCGGATCGGTGCCGGCGCCCGACTGGTAGCTCAGTGGCCCCCGGTCGTTGCGGCCGAGCAGATATGCGGAGTGCTGGCCATCGTCATCGATGACGCCTTCGGTCAACAGCAGCGTCGACCCGGCGACCGGTGAGGTGGATGGCGCGATGCAGACGGCTTCGAGCGTCTGGTTGGTGCGCGTATCGCTCAGCCAGTCGGGAATGGTCACCGGCCGCGCCGCGCCGTGCGGCACGCCGTTGACGAGATCGAAATCGGCAACGCGCGTCAGGTTCTCGAACCCGACCCGGACGCCCGTCGCCACCCCATCGCGGGTGATCAGCGCCAGCGCCTCGGCGTCGCGCGCATAGGCGCGGGGCAGGTCGGCGCCCTTTGAATTCTGGATGGGCGTCGTCGTGACGCCGACGAAGCTCAGCGGGCGGACCTGCTCGTCATAGATCAACTGCCCCGACACGAACCGCCCGCGGTCGGAGACCATCACGGCCCGGCTGTCGTTGTCGATGAAGCGCAGCCCGGAGAGGCCGCCGAAGGTGTCGGAACTGCTGCGCAACTCGATGCCGCCGCGCCAGATCACGCCCTGCACACGCTGCCCGGCGCCCGCGCCCATGAAGCTCGGGATCTGGTGCGCGCTGACCGTCGCATCCTCGGCATGGGCCGCGTGCGGCTGCAGGCTCGCCGCCAGAAGGACCGCTGTCACTGCACTCGCGACCAGCAATCCCGCTGCAAGGATCGCCGGCGTTTTCATCCGAACCTGTTCCGGCGGGTTTCGCGCGGTGGCTGTTCGTCGAACAGCGCCGCGAGTTCGTCGGTCAGCGCGCCACCCAGTTCCTCGGCGTCGAGCAGAGTGACGGCGCGGCGATAGTAGCGCGTCACGTCATGGCCGATGCCGACGGCAACGAGCTGGATCGGCGAGCGCGTCTCGATGTCCTCGATGACCTGCCTCAGGTGCGCTTCGAGGTAGTTGCCGGCATTCACGCTCTGCGTCGAATCGTCGACCGGCGCGCCGTCCGAAATCACCATCAGGATGCGGCG
>Ga0073904_10000267_pt1 | contig 36666 bp, 41 predicted proteins | sample KloWWTrecipitate_FD_66668 | JGI IMG/M metagenome (GOLD analysis project Ga0073904, IMG submission 66668) | Active sludge microbial communities from Klosterneuburg, Austria, studying microevolution and ecology of nitrifiers - Klosterneuburg... | ecosystem: Engineered > WWTP > Aerobic digester >... | reverse complement strand
AGTCGCGCCTGCGTTTGCGCCGCCCGAGGCGGCTGCGCCGGTCAAACTGACCGTGCTGCGCCCGGCTTCGAACCGGCGCGACGTGCTGGTCGACCAAAAGACCGGCGAACAGTTGCTGAGCATCGTCGACGACTTCGGCGCCAGCACCATCGACGAGCACGGGTTGACCTATGCTGCAATCGGCCGCGAGAGCTACCGCATCCGTCCCGATGACCCGCTGTCAGCCGTGCAGCAATGCCACTGGACCGAAGAACGCTCGCGCGGCGAATGGCGCGTGCGCACCGAGACCCGTTCGGCCATGCGCGCCAGCAAGACCCACTGGCATGTCACCGGAAGGCTCGAGGCCTATGAAGGTGACGCGCTGATCTTCAGCCGCGATTGGGACAAGAAGATACGGCGCAAGCTGGTGTGACGGGCAACTGCGCGGGAGCGGCGATCCGCCCGGATGGGCCCGCTCAAGGCCTGTCGACAAGCAACAGGCCACTGGCGACATGCATGTCGAAATCGCTCCTCGGAATGGCTGTACTGCCATGGACCTTGTCATCGACCCAGGTGATGGTCACATCGAGTTCGTCGAGTTCGATTTCGCACGGACCCGCAGGAATCAGCAACATCACGCCGTCGCCTTCGCGGAAACCGACCTTACCCACGACCCGTCCTTGTAATTGTGTCATCTCGCGTCCCTTCAAAATATGGCGAAGCCAGGAGGACCCACCTTACCATCCACAGCGCAACAAGCAAATCACCGCAGCGGATATCCCCTTCCGGGGGCCGGCAGCAGTGACGGTCGCGCCGGTCAAGCGCCAGAGCAGAGAGCGGATCGGCAGATCGGCGCATGGCCGCCTGTCACAACCTGATACTGCGCCACGCTTCAGCGTTTCCGTCGCGCTGCCATCAGGCTGGGCCAGGCTGTCAGCCCGATCGCCAGCATGATCACGGCGCCGCCCCAGAACACCGAACGCGCCGGCACCTCGCCGTGCACCATCCAGACCCACAACGGATTGAGCACCACGTCGGCCATCGTGATCAGCACCATCTGCACGGCCGCGACATGGCGCGCGCCGCGCATGTAGAGCACCATCGGAATCGCCAGTTGCACCACACCCATCAGCAGCAATATCATCATCGGAGCGGTGTCCAGCGGCTCCAGGCCGATTGTCAAGCGCACCAGAACATAGACGCCCAGGCCACCGAGAATCATTGCCGGCTCCATGCGCAGCGCGCTGTAGCGCCGCAATGCGACGCTTTGCCCGGCAAAACACATGGCATACGCCACAGCCACCGCGGTTCCGCCCAGGCTGCCGACCGTGCGCGTGTCGGCTTCACCAAAGGCGATCAGCACGACACCCACAATGGCCATGACCACTGCCATGTAAAACACCAGCGGTGTACGTTCACCCAGCCAAAAACGCGCCAAGATCGCGGCGAAGATGCCCGACGTGGCTCCGATGCACGAGGCTGCCGCGACACTCGAGAGTTGCAGCGCCAGGATATACAGTGATGATCCGGCAGCAAAAAAGCCACCCGAGATCAGCAGCGCTACGGGATCCGATTGCCGGAACAAGGCGATGGCTCCGAGCCGGTATTTCCAGGCCATCCAGAGCAGCAACGCGATGCCCATGCCCAGGCCCCGCGTGGCATTGAAGGTCCACGGGTCCACCTGCGGCAACCAGCGCGCAAAAACCCCGCTCAGACTCCAGAAGAATGTCGCTCCCGCCACGAGCAGCAGTCCGCGCGAAGAATCGTCACGAATCGCCACAGATGCATCCAATGAAACACCGGACCGAATCTGGCCTAGTCGGTGCCGGTCCCTGAGCCGCTGCGCCGTCCACGCCCACGGCGCAGATTGGCACCCGGGGCCGCACCGGCCAGCCGGTCTTGCGCGCCGCCCCACTGCGCCCGCGCACCGATGGAGACATCGCCCAACGCACCGACGATATGCGCGAGTTCGGGCTCGTCGCCCCGGGTGTGCGCGTCGAGCGCCTCACGCATCGCGCGCAAATGCGCTGGCGAAGTGCCACAGCAGCCGCCGATGATGCGCGCGCCGGCGTCCAGCGCCATGCGCGCATACACCGCCATCAACTCCGGCGTGCCGTTGTAGCAGATCGCGCCGTCGACATATTGCGGAATGCCGCAATTGCCCTTGGCCACCAGCACCACGTCGGGACCGGCCGCCCGGGCCAGGTTGCGGATGCAGGCCACGACCTCGGACGCACCGACTCCGCAGTTGGTGCCGCAGGCCGCCAGGCGCGGATGCAGCGACTTCTCGAGTCCGGCAAAGTCGCTCGGCGACAGACCCATCATCGTGCGGCCGTTGGTATCAAAGCTCAGTGTGCAGACGATCGGCAGCCCCGCCACGGCTGCACCCGCCACCGCGGCCTGCACTTCCTCGGACGAAGACATGGTCTCGATCCACAATACGTCGGCGCCACCCTCGGCCAGGGCCAACGCCTGCTCGGCGAACGCCTCGCGCGCCTGATCGAAGCTCAAAGGGCCGATCGGCTCCATGATCTCGCCGGTCGGTCCCATGCTGCCGGCCACCACCACATCGCGCCCACTCGCTTCGGCGACCTGACGCGCCAAGGTGGCAGCGGTGCGGTTGACCTCGACAACGCGGTCATGGGCCTGGTGCAGCTTGAGACGGTAACGGGTACCGCCGAAGCTGTTGGTCAGGATGATGTCTGCGCCGGCATCGACAAAACTGCGGTGCAGATGGCTTATCCGCTGCGGATGCTCGAAGTTCCACATCTCGGGTGCATCGCCAGAAACCAGTCCGACATCGAACAGATTGCTGCCGGTGGCACCGTCGGCCAGCAACCAGGGGCGGGTGGCCAGCAGGCGGGTGAAACGGTTGGTGCTTGAAGAATTTGCGGTGGTCATGGGGTGCAGGAAATAGAGGTTCGTGTCGCAGCGGTGCGGCGGCAATCGTCAGGATTGAGGGGGTTCCCCGGGCGGTGTCAGCGAATCTCGTCGGGCGTCACGATCACCCAGTTGCGATCGGCGGTGACCGGGTGGCCATGGGTCGACTGGTCGGCCGCATGGTCGGCCTGCAGCTGCGTGATGTGCGCGCGGTGTTTGTCCGAGCGCGAGACGAACAGGCGCAAGCCGCCACGCTCCACATCGGGCGCGCGTAAAAACATCGGCCCGTCGCTCAGAGGTGTGTCGCCGGCCACCAGGATCGGCTTCTTCCAGGCGTGGATATAGGTATGGATGGCCGCCTGCTTGCCTTCGTACCAGGGCAGTGGCGCCCACAGTGCCGGCGTGAGTTCGTGGTCGAGCAGGCCGGCCGGGTCGTAGTTGTTCTGGCTGATGCGCTTGCGCGCGGTCGTCACCATGCCGCTGGCCGGGTCGCGCAGCAACAGCGAGACCCCGATCACGTTCTGCGGCTTGACGTGGTAACCGTAGCGCGGGTCGGACAGAATCATGCGCACCAGTTCCTCGCTGGCAGCGCTCACCACATAGACCTCGATGCCGGCGGCCATCAGCGCCCGGTAGAGCTCCTGCTGGCCTTGCTGCAAGCGGGGTGCCACGATGGCGACTTCCTCGATGGCATCGGCACCATCGGCCGCAAACTGCCATGCCGGGATCGGCTTGCCGTAGGCCAGCATGTCGTCCAGGTGGCGCTTGAGTTCGCGCAGGCGAAAGCCGGCGAAAATCTGCGACGCCCACGGATAACCGACCTGGTCGTCGATCTCGCCCAGGCGCTGGTAATAACTGTGCAGGCTCTCGCGCCGGCCCGCGACATCGCGAAACGGAATCAGCGCCAGCGACGGGTTCATGCTGTCGCGGGTCAGCACGCCGCGCATTTCCATGTACGGCAACAAGGCACCGACCAGGTCGTGGTGGTATGAGGTGTTGTCGGCATCGAATACCGCATAGGCACCCGTGTGCGCGTGGGCATCGATCAGGGCGGCCAGTTGTTGCGCCGCTTGCTGCGGCCAGTGGCGCAACTTGGGCAAGGCAGCGCCGCCAGCGGGCGGCAAAGAGGAGTTCGTCATCGGGTCTGGATCAACGCTGCTGCGTCTGGTATTTCTGTCTGTCTGTCAGCGCGTAAGCGCCGCCGTCACCGCCGCCAGTCCGTCGTTGCCGTCATAGGTCGTGACACCCTTGAGCCAGGGCTCGTACGTGGCCGGATTTTTCTTGAGGAAATTGCGCGCCGCCGCGTTGGGCCGGACCTTGCTCAGGATCGGGCCCATGACCTGGCTTTCCATGTCGGTACTGAACTGCAGGTTGTGGAGCAGCCTGGCCACGTTCGGGCAGCGGGCCTCGAAACCTTCGGCCACCACGGTATACACCTTCGCTTCGCCGAAATTGGGCCCGAAAACATCGTCGCCGCCGGCCAGGTAGTTCATCCGCATCTGCACGTTCATCGGGTGTGGCTCCCAGCCCAGGAACACGATCGCCTTCCTGCTGCGTCCGGCGCGTTGTGCCTCGGCGAGCATACCGAGTTCGGAGGATTCGACCAGCTGAAATTTCTTGAGGCCGAACCTGTTGTCCTTGATCATCGACTGGATCAGCGCATTGGCTTCGCTGCCAGGTTCGATGCCGTGGATCTTGCCACCGAGCTCCTTCTCGAACCTGGCGATGTCGGAAAAGTTCTTCAGCCCCTTGTCATGCAGATACCTGGGCACGGCCAGCGTGTATTTGGCACCGACCAGATTGGGCGTTTCCAGCACCTTGATCTGCCCGGCCTTGATGAACGGCTCGATGACCGGTGTCATCGACGGACTCCAGTAACCCAGGAACACATCGATCTGCTTGTTCTTCATGCCGGCAAACGCGATCGGAATCGAGGCGATCGTCACCGTCGGCTTGTAGCCAAGTCCCTCGAGCACCACCGACGCCATGCCGGTGGTCGCTGCAATGTCGCTCCAGCCCACATCGGCAAAACGCACGTTCTTGCAGGCAGCGTCCTCGGCTGCAACCGCTTGCATGGCGATCATGGCCATGGCAGCGGTCAGCACAAGGGACTTCACGGGGAATTTCAAGCAAGCTCCTTCAGCGCGTGGCCGTATTCATCCGGCCATCCGTCTGCGCAGGTCACGGCCGACGCAATGGCGCGCGCATCGCTCTGGCAAGCGATACGCCCGGCCATCCGATTCTACGAGGCCACCTCCGGGCGGGGCTCACGCCGCGCACCCCGGCGCCCGCGCCCGCCCGATTCACTGCCGATGGCGACGCGCTCGGGCAAGGTGACCACCTCACGCAGCTTGTCGAACGGCGCGGTCAGGTGCGGGATCGCCATTGCCTCGACGAAGAACTCCTGGAACCGGGGTTCGACAGCGGTCTCGATCTTCTCGACACGCCGCACCAGTTCCTCGATCTCCGGCCGCGCACGCCGGTCCAGCAACGCGATCCGCGCGCCGGTTCCGGCGGCATTGCCGGCCGAACTGACCTGGTCCAGCGCGCAGTCGGGAATCATGCCCAGCACCATCGCATACTTGACGTCGATATGGCTGCCGAACGCACCGGCCAGGCGGATCCGGTCGACCTTCTGCACACCCATGCGCTCCATCAGAAGGCGCACGCCGGCATAAAGCGCTGCCTTGCCAAGCTGAATCGCCCGCACATCGTTCTGCACCACCTTGATCGGCGAACCGTTGCCGGTGGCGGCGCATATCTCGTACGAGAACGTGCGCCCATCACTCTGGATGCGCGGACAACGCGCGGCCAGTTCGCCATTGATGACCCCGTCATGGCGGATCACGCCAGCGAGGTACAACTCGGCCAGGATTTCGATGATGCCCGAGCCGCAGATGCCGGTGACACCGGTGCTGCCGGCAGCTTCGGCAAAACCCGGGTCATCCGACCACAGGTCGCAACCAATGACCTTGAACCGCGGCTCCAGCGTGAGCGGATCGATGCGCACCCGCTCGATCGCACCGGGCGCGGCACGCTGGCCGCAACTGATCTGCGCGCCCTCGAAGGCCGGACCGGTCGGACTGGAACAGGCCAGCATGCGCCTGCGATTGCCCAGCACGATCTCGGCATTGGTGCCCACGTCCACCAGCAAGGTGATCTCGTCCGACAGGTCGGGCCGCTCGGCCAGGATCACACCTGCCATGTCTGCGCCCACGTGGCCGGCGATACAGGGCAACACATAAATACGCGCATTGCGGTGGATCGCGAAATCGATCTCGACCGCCCACAAGGTGATGGCCCGGTCGGTGGCCAGCGCAAACGGTGCGCCGCCGAGTTCGATCGGCGAGATGCCCAGCAGCAGATGGTGCATGATCGGATTGCCGACGAAGGTGGCCTCCAGGATGTCGGTCGCCTCGATGCCCACCTGAAACGCAACGTCGGCCGCCAGCTGGTTGATCGCCACGCGCACGGCATCGGTCATCTCCTTCTCGCCACCTGGATTCATCATCAGGTAGGACACCCGGCTCATCAGGTCTTCACCGAAACGGATCTGCGGGTTCATGATGCCCGCGGACGCCAGTACCTCACCGGTGGACAGCTTGCACAGATGGGCAGCAATCGTGGTCGAGCCGACGTCGATCGCAATGCCATAGGTGTGTTCGCGAAAGCCGGGCCAGACCGCAATGATCTGGTTGCCGCCATGCACCGCAACGGTCACCTTCCAGTCGCCCTGGCGCAGTGCCTCCTGCAGCCGGTGCAGCACCAGCACATCACATTTGAGATCGGTCAGCCGCCATTCGAACTCCAGCGCATCCTCCAGCCGGCGCAGGTCGCCGGATGGATCATGCATGTCGGGTTGCTGCACCTCGACATAGTGAAGCCGCACCACCGGGTTGATCTGGATATCGTGCGCCTCGGCCTCCTTGCGCACGACCTGGCGGTGCAACTGGCTCTCGGACGGTACATCGATGACCACGTCGCCAAGCACCTGGGTCGAACACGACAGGCGTCGCCCGGGCTCCATTGGCTGGGTGGCACAGTATTCCTCTTCGACCGGGCCGAACGCCGACAGATGTTCGGCCCGCGACTGCACGCCATGCTTGGCGAAATCGCCCACCGCCTGCGTGATCTGGCAACGGCCGCAAATGCCACGCCCGCCACAGACCGAGTCGATGTCGACGCCGAGCGAGCGCGCCGCCTGAAGCACCATGGTGCCGACCGGAAACCGGCCGCGACGACCGGACGGTGTGAAAACGACCAGCGGATCTTTTGTGTTCATATTGCCCCCACGCTTGTCACTACGTGTCCCGCGCTGCCCCCGAGGGGGTTAATTTCCCTTGGGGCGGCCCGACGGGAAATTGCTCGAAATGTCTGAATGTTGCAGCGCACATGCGATGACCTGCCTTGTTCACTCCCGACGACGCCGTCCGACCTCGCGCCGGCCGCGCCCCATTTCGCCATCGGCACCCATGGCAGGCGCTTCGCGGAACTTGCGGATCCAGCGCATGCAGTCCGGATCATGGCCCATCATCACGTCGGCGGCCATGCAGGCCTTGACGACTTCCGCATGCAGCGGATTGGTGATGGCTGAGGTCATGCCCGAGGCGATCGCCATGGTCAGGAAACCGGCGTTGATGCCGTTGCGCTCGGGCAGGCCGAAACTCACGTTCGACGCGCCACAGGTGGTATTCACTTTGAGTTCGGTACGCAGCCGATGCACCAGCGCCATCACCTGCACGCCCGCCTGGTTGATGGCACCGATGGGCATCACCAGCGGGTCGACAACGATGTCGCTGGCCGGAATTCCGTAGTCGGCGGCACGTTCGACGATCTTCTTGGCGACGGCGAAACGCACATTGGGATCCTGCGAGATGCCGGTCTCGTCGTTGGAGATGGCGACCACGGCGGCGCCGTATTTCGCGACCAGCGGCAACACCGTCTCGAGCCGGTCCTCTTCGCCGGTGACCGAGTTGACCAGCGGCTTGCCCTTGTAGACGGCCAGGCCCGCTTCGAGCGCCGCAACAATCGACGAGTCGATCGACAGCGGCACGTCGGTGACCGACTGCACCAGTTCGATCGCCCTGGCCAGCAACGCCGGCTCATCGGCCAGCGGGATGCCGGCGTTCACGTCGAGCATGTGCGCGCCGGCCTCGACCTGCGCCAATGCATCGGCGATCACGCGGCTGTAGTCGCCGGCCAGCATCTCTGCGGCCAGGATCTTGCGGCCGGTCGGGTTGATGCGCTCACCGATGATGACGAACGGACGGTCAAAGCCGATGACGACTTCACGGGTGGCAGAGCTGATGACGGTATCGGTCACTGGATTTCCTTTTCTGGCGCAACGCTGGCGTCACGCATGGGGTCGGCGGGGATGTCGCGTTTCGGGTGCCAGGGCACTCGGCCCTGCAGCACACCGGATTTCTGGATGATTTCGGCCACGGTTTCTTCCTGCCGGTAGGCCATGACATGTACGCCCGAGACACCCTTGATCTCACGGACCTCGTTGATGATGTCGATGCAGATCTGGCGACCTTCGAGTGCCGGCTTTTCGGCGCCGGCCATGCGTTTGATGATGTCGTCGGGGATGTGCACGCCGGGCACGTTGCTGCGCATCCACTCGGCCGCCTTGGCACTGCGCAGCGGACCGACGCCAACCAGTACGAACACCTTGCCCAGCAAGCCGAGATCCTCGACCTGCGACATGTAGGCGCGCAGCCGCGGCACGTCGTAGCAATACTGGGTCTGCACGAACTGCGCGCCGGCAGCGACCTTCTTGGCCAGACGGTCGGCACGCCATTCAAAAGGCAAGCCGAACGGATTTGCCGCCGCACCCAGAAACACCCGCGGCGCATAGGTGATCTTGCGACCGCTCTGGAACTGGTGGTTGTCGCGCATGTTGCGCGCAATTTCGAGCAGCGACATGCAGTCCAGGTCGAACACCGGCTTGGCCTGCGGATGGTCGCCCGCCTGCACCCCGTCGCCGCTCAGGCACAGGATATTGGCCACGCCCATGGCAGCACCACCCAGGATGTCGCCCTGGATCGCGATGCGGTTCTTGTCGCGGCACGAGACCTGCATCACGATCGCATAACCCATGCGTGCCAGCAAGGCGCATACGGCGACGCTGGACATGTGGCAGTTGCCGCCGCTGCCGTCGGTGGCATTGATCGCATCGACATAGCCATCGAAGATGCGCGCGCGGCGGAACACATCTTCCGGATCGGCCGAATCCGGCGGATCGAGTTCGGTGGTGACGGCAAACGCTCCCTTGCGCAACACGCGCTCGAGCCGTCCGGGCGAGGTGTGGCCCGGCAGGATCGGCAACGGATAACCGGGTACCGGTTCGTCTTCGAATTTCACGTGCGCTCCATCGCAGCAGCCACCTTGGCGCCTTTTTCCCGCGCCACCTTGAGCCAGGAAGAACGTCCCTGCAACTGGCGGTCGACGGCAATCTGCACCACCCGGATCGCACTCTTGCCGGCGACCATGCGCTCACTGCCTTCGAAGGCCTCGACCCACACGCACCGCATGTCGGGCTTGACCTCGCAATTGCCATTGGCGCGCACGCCACCGCAGGGGCCGTTGCGAAGGCTCTTGGGGCAGTTCATCGAGCATGACATGCCGGTGGAACTGAGTGCGCACTGGCCACACATCTGGCAATCGAACAGCACACCCTTGGTCAGCTTCTCCAGCGCAGCGACCGGCTTTTCCAGCCGCTCGTAGCCGATCTTCGCGAACAGCGGGTGCAGCATTACCAGCACCCATTCGAAGCCGTTGTAGAACGACTCCATTGACCGCGCGTGGCGCACCGACCAGCGGCGTATGGAATACATCAGGCAGTTCCGTCCGGATCAGCCGGCGCGACGCCGGCAGGCAGTGCCAGCGTCTCGTCAACACCATGGGCCCGGATGATGCGCAGCAGGTCGGCATCCGAGTAACGGGCCTCGATCCGGTCGGCCTCCATCTGGGCCTCCGCCTGCAGGTTGTCACCGCAGCGGCGCGGCTCACTGCGTTTCCAGTCGGCCAGATAGGCATCGGAGCCGGCCTTGCCGGCGCGCATGGCGGCGCGGTCCACCGCTTCCTGGAACCGGTGCGACAACTGCACCTTGGCGGTTTCGCGGCCGGATTTGACCAGCACCTGGGCCGGCAGGTCACGCCATGAAATCGTGATCAGTTTTGCCAAAATATGACTCCTTCGCCGGCGGCTCGTTGCAGGCTGTGCTGCAGGCCGCCGTAACCGGTGAACCGGTGTTCGAACGCCAGCCCCAGGCGGTCGGCCGCCTGCTGGCCAGCTTCCAGCATGCCGGGCTGCTCCAGTTGCGCCAGATACACCAGGCGCGTGTAATTGCCGAAATACAGCGGCAGCAATTCAGGATGCTTGTCGATACCCAGCCCGCGCATGATCAACCGGTCGAAATGGCGCAGCAGGAAATCGGTCAGGTAAAAGGTACCCGGCTCGGCATCGGCCATCGCGGCAAATGCCTGGCTGCCGGCGAAAAACTCGTAGCAGTGGTCACCGGGAATCCGCTCCACGCCCTCTTCGCGCAACACCTGATCGAGTTGTCCGCCGGTGCCGCAATCGGCATACGCCACGAAGATCGATGCGAACCGGTCCCGGTTGGCCTGGATCTTGGCCCGCACCGCGCCCGGGATCTTCTGCGGCCGGTTATGCAGGTCGGCCGGCAGACACTGGACCACCAGATGCGGCCAGTCGTTGATGCGCCGCAGTGCCACGATCTCGTGCGCCAATGCACCACACGCGATGACCAGCGTTGCAGAACGCTCGCCCATGGCCGGCCCCGAAAGACGCGCGGCTCAGCGCGCCGCAGCGCGCCGGGCGGCGATCAGCGTCTTGGCTGTTTCCACCGCGATGCCGGCGTCGCGGCAATACGCGTCAGCACCGACCGCCTTGCCAAACTCCTCGTTCAGTGGCGCGCCGCCGACCAGCACGATGTAGTCATCGCGCAGGCCTTTCTCCTTGAGCGTGTCGATCACCACCTTCATATAGGGCATGGTCGTGGTCAGCAAGGCGGACAGGCCCAGGATGTCCGGCTTGTGCTCTTCGAGCGCCGCCAGGTATTTGTCGACCGGGTTGTTGATGCCCAGGTCGATCACCTCGAAGCCTGCGCCCTCCATCATCATGCCGACCAGGTTCTTGCCGATGTCGTGGATATCGCCCTTGACCGTGCCGATGACCATCTTGCCAATCGGCTCGACGCCGGTTTCCGCCAGCAGGGGGCGCAGGATTTCCATTCCGCCCTTCATTGCGTTGGCCGCCAGCAGCACCTCGGGCACGAACAGGATGCCGTCGCGGAAATCCACGCCGACGATACGCATGCCTTCGACCAGCGCATCGTTGAGCACCCGGTCCGCGGACCAGCCGCGTCCGAGCAGGATATTGGTGGCCTCGATCACCTCATCACGCAGACCGTTGTACAGATCGTCGTGCACCTGTTCCGTCAGATCCTCGTCGTTGAGGGAGTTCAGGTCGAGGTCATCGTCGAATTCGTCAGCCATGGTCGGTTTCCCTCATTTTTCGGGTTGCCGGAGTCACGGCCCCGGCAGGCAGATGGTAGGTGGCAGCATCGGGCGCCGCTGATTGAATCGCGACCCGGGGTTGTCGGGCCACGACACAAGCCTTTGCGGCGCGCGGCCCGGCGAAGGATGGCGCTGTGGCGCCAACGGCAACCGTCCAGACGGCTTACCGCGCCTGATCGGTCAGCGCCGGGCTGGCGGCCGGCGACCCACCCCCCAGCATGCCGGTCCGGCTGGAGCTGCGTTCGGCGCTTGGCGTGTAACCGAACAACATGCGGTAGCACTTGGAGAAATGCGGCGGCGACTGGAAGCCGCAGGCAACGGCGACCTGCATGATCGACATGGCGGTCTGCAGCAGCAGCTCGCGGGCCCGGCGCAGCCGCATGTCCAGGTAGTACTTGGTCGGAACCTGCCCGACATACCGCTTGAACAGCCGCTCGATCTGGCGCCGCGACACGCCCACCAGCGCGGCAATCTCGTCGAGCGACAGCGGCTCCTCGATATTGGCCTCCATCAGTGCAGCGGCCTCGATCAGGTTCTCGTGGAACAGGCCGACCCGCGCCTGCAGCGGGATATGCTGGCGATCCTGGTCGTTGCGGATGCGGTCGAGGATGAACTGTTCGGAGATCAGCGGGGCGATGTCCCGGCCCTGGTGCTGCTTGATGATGTGCAGCATCAGGTCCAGCGGGGCAATCCCGCCGGTGCAGGTGTACCGATCCCGGTCGATGGCAAACAGCTGGTCGGAGAACATCACCCGCGGGAACTCTTCGCGCAGCGCGGTCATGTTCTCCCAGTGGATCACGGCGCGGTATTTGTCCAGCAGGCCTGCCTTGGCCAACGCGTAACCGCCGGTACACAACGAGCCCAGCGAGACATGCCGTTGTGCCAGTCGGCGCAGCACAGCGAGCACATTGGGTGTGGTCGCCTTCTCGACCTGGATTCCGCCGACGACGAACACGATGTTGGCCGGGCCGATGTTGTCGATCGGGACGGTCGGCGCCATGGCCAGGCCATTGCTGGCGACAGCGGGCTCACCGTCGACGGTGGCCAGCGACCACTCGTACAGCTCGCGCTTGCTGACCCGGTTGGCCATGCGCAGGGCATCGATGGCACTGGCCAGCGCAATCATCGTGTACTGCGGCAGGGTCAGGAACACGAAGCGCTGCTTGGGCAATTGCGTAACCGGGATCTTGCTGTGATCGCTCATGGTGCTCCGCCAGTGTCTGGCGCCAACAAATTGACATCAACGGGTAAACAGCGGCAAGTCCGGGGTCGGATATGGCTTGGTTTTTGTCGGATTTTGACAGCTTTGCCTGCAACAATCGGCCCCCGGCAACGCCAGGCGTCAAATTCTGTTGTGCAGGCGACAGGGGGGCATATCCGGACATCTGTCCGGAACGCGTTGCGTGCGGCCCACGCGCCCGCGTCAGTCTGCGCTCTGCGCAAACACCGTCAAAACGCCGGTGTAGCCATACAGGTGGTGACGCGCAATCTCACCGCCGGCGAAGAATCCGACCAAGGGCACGTCGCCCAGCGCGCGCCGCACGATTTGCAGCTCGGCACTGGGCCCGCCGAAATGCGGTCCGCCACGGCCCGAACAACTGACGTAAATCGCCCCGGCAATGCCCCGCGCCGGATGTGCTGCCGCGTCGGCAACGGACGCCGCCAGCGCAGTTGCGGTCTCCATGCTGAGCTCCATCGGCTCGAGCTCCTCACGGATCTCGGCACAGATACGCACCAGGTCCGACCGTGCCGCCTGCATGTTGCGCTGGCAGAAAGCCAGCTGCATGCCGCTGGCGACCTGATCGGCAATTGCGATACCGCGACGTGCCGGGTCCAGGCCGACGATATGGCGCACGATCACATCGCTGCCGAAACTGCCCGCCCGACCCATGGCCTGGCCGCCGTCGGCACCGCCCGGCTGCACCAGGCCCACCAGCGTGGCCCGGATCGCGGCCAAGGCCTCCTGGGGCTGGCCCAGCGACACGCCCAGCTCTCGCAACAACACATCGAGCGCCGGTTCGTCATCGATACGGATCACGAGATTCTGCTCGGCCTCGGTCACGGTACGGAACGCAGACACCGGGCGGCAGCCCTGGGTTACGCGCGAGACCAGGTGGACACCCTGGCCGAAAGCCACGCCGCTGAGTCCACCACTGAACACGCCGCGGGCGGCGCCATGGCCACGGATATTGCCGTCGCCGCTGGCGGCAAACTGCACCGTCCGGGTCCGGCTGGCCGAGAGGCCGCCAAACAGATACCCCGATGTCGTGCGCTCGGCCATTTCCTGCACCAGTTCAGCCAGATCCGGCGTCGCCGGGTCGGCATGGACCAGCGCCGAATATGCTTCAAACCCCAGGTTCAACGGTGTGACGCCCGAAAAGACACGGTACTGGTCGCCGGGCAGTTCGCACAACATCACCGTCATCGCCGGTTCGTCGAAATACTCCACATTGTTTGCCGCGACGCCGACACCGACCGTGCCGGACCAGTCGGTGACGATCGGCAATTCGGCGCTGAGATGGTCGAGGATTTCCTGCGCAACGCCTGCATAGTGGTCGGTGATGTACAACAGCCCCAGCGTGGGCGCTGTCGCATAACCGGGCAAGGCCATTTGTGCCCGCAACTGCGCCAGAACCAGGCCCGCGGCCATGCTCCAGTGCGGATGGGTTGCGTGCGCATGCGGGAACAACGGCATCAAAGAGTCCCTTATTGGCCGCGCGAGACGGACTTTGCCGCGGACTTGCGTTTGCGCGCGGCCGATGCCTTCTTGCCCGCCTTGACGGTTTCCCTGGCCAGGCCTGCGGCCATGTTGCGCGTGGCGTCCACCGCAGTCTTGCGGGTCGCCTCCTGCATGGCGCCGGCGGCAATCTGCTGGAACTGCTGGGTCAGCGCGCTCCACAGGTTCAGCGGGTCGACCAGCGATGTTGCCGCAGCGGACTTGGATTTTCCGCCGGCCACCTTGCGCGCCACGCCGCCGACGGCCGATGCGGCGTCCGTCAGGGACTTGGCCGTGGAACTGGCGCGTTCGCTCGCTTTCTCCATGCCGCTGGCGACCGAATCGGCTGCCTTGAGCTTGAAGGCATTGGCGACGTCACCCAGGTTGAAGTTCATACCCTTGAGCGTGGCCAGTGTCATCTTCTGCACTTCCAGTGCCTGGATGGTGGCCCCCAGCGCACGCGAGTTCTGCTCGAGCCAGAAATGCACGGCCCGCAATTCCTCTATGCGTTTTTCGAGCTCCTCGACGTTCAAGGATGGAGAAACCCAGTTCGCCAGGTTGGGCATCTGCGGAATGGTCTGCGAGGCGCCTTTGGCCAGACCTTGCAGAAAATCGAAACCCGGCACGAACTTGCCGAAACCCATGCCATCTGTGTCGCTCATGCTTCGCTCCTGGATGCCTGGCCACGATCAGCCTTGGCACAGCTTAACCGAACATGCACAGGATGGCGATCCGCACCGACCCGCATGCACGGGCCGGGCGATGCACCTGCCCGATAACGCCCGGCCGCGGCACGCAGTCGCATTGACGCATGCCGCACGACCAGGTTGCAGCGGCGCTGTGGCAGTGCCACAGAATCGGGCAGTCGCTCAGTGCTTGTGGGCTGACGCCGACAGCGCCACCGGCAATTGCAGCTCGACCCGGTTTTCAACACCCTTGGCGTCCTTGAACAACAAGGTGAGTGGCACGGTGCTGCCCTTGGGCAAAGCCGCCTTCAGGTCCATCAGCATCACATGGTAGGAGCCGGACTTGAGTTCCAGCGTCTTGCCGGCCGGAATTTCCAGGCCACCGTCGACGGCACGCATTTTCATGACGCCGCCGTCCATCTTCATCTCGTGCACTTCGGCAACGCCTGCCACCGGCGTCATCACGCCAACCAGGCGGGTGTTTTCCCTGGCCTTGATCGACATGAAGGCACCGGTCGCGTTCTGGCCCTGCACCGAGGCGCGGACCCAGCCGTCCGTCACGGTCACGGTTTGCGCCTGTACGGCGGTGGCGATACCGGCCAGCAATGCGGCGCCGGCGATCCATTGCGAGAATTTCATGTGGTTTCCTTTAAGATCTGTCAATAAACGGTTGTTGCCGATGGCGTGGCAGCAACGGCACGCGCCACGCGACTGGTCAATGCGCGTGCGCGCCGGCGCCTGAGCCAATGATTTCGAGCAAGGCCGCAGGCGACTTCATGTCGTGCGCGGACTGGCCGGCCGCAGGAATCTCGACCCACAGGTTACGACCCTGCTCGCAGGTCTGCTCGACCTTGAACCACATCGGCCCGCCCGTGGCCGGAAGGCCTCCGCGAAACACGAATTCGTCGAAGAACGCATCGGGCAACCAGTGCTCCCTGGACGCCGCGGTCCAGACGATCTCCGACACATCCTCGGTCACGGAGCGGCCATGGTCGTCGTACGGTTTATCCAGCGGCGCCTTGGCAACGGTCAGCACCCAGCCGGGTTTGGGCATCGGCTTGGCACCCTTGAAACCGGTCGGGATGAATACCTTGATCGCCGTGGTGGGGGAAGCGCCACAACCATGGCCCAGGCGCAACGCGGCCTTGTACATGGTGCCTGCCAACGCCGCCGGCTCGTCCAGCGAAACATGGGCGAACGCCGGAAAAAACACGATGGAAAGGCCGACGACTGCGGCCTTGCGCAACAAATGCATACAAATAACTCCTGAAATCGAAACGAACGACCCGATCCACCGCTGCAGGTGGCGGGTTCGAGGAACGTGGAAATTCAGGAGATGCGCGGTGGGCCGCGGGCGGGCAGTGCAGGCCCCACGCGCGCGGCGTCTCGCACGGCCAGCATCGACACCGGGGCATCCCGCACCGGCGCCGGCGGCGCCAGCACCAGCGAGAAATCCGGCGGCGGCGCAGCTACCAGCCAGCAAAGCGGGCATTCCATCTGGTGACCACCGGTGCGCGCCAGGCCCGGATCGTCGATGTTCACCAGCTTGACAGCACCCGCTGCGGAGCACACCATTTGCCAGGACTGCGGCTTCACCAGCGGCGAGGCAACCGCAACCCCCAGCGCGAGCACGAACCACGCCAGCACGAGGCGGGCGAGGTTGCGGGCGGGGCGCAGCGCGGACATGGCCGGATTATCCCAGACCGCAGGGCTCGGCGACACAACAACGGCGCCGTACAGACTCCCCATCAATTGACCGGCATCAAGCCAGCGACGCCAATAGCGTCGCATGATGCATTTATTCCACCGAACGAGGCAGACCATGAATCAGAACCAGACAGAAACTTTCAAGCAGCAGTTGCAGACCGAGCGCAAGGAGCTGCTCGCGCAACTCGCGCGGTTGCGCGGCGGCGAGGTGGACCGCAGCGAAGCCTCGACCGAACACTTCGGCCATGTCGAAGACTCGCGCGCGCAGGCGGCAACCGAACGCGAGGTCGAGTTCGCCATGGATGAACATGAGTCGGCGGCGATCCGCGCCATCGATGCTGCGCTGAGCCGGATCAAGAGCGGCGTATACGGCGAATGCATGGATTGCGGCAAGGACATTCCACTGGCACGGCTGAAGGCCTCGCCCCAGTCCCTGCGCTGCATCGGCTGCCAGGAAAAACGCGAACAGTCCGAATCGTCCACCTGAGCGGCCCGACAGGCCGGCCACGGCGCCGGGCGGGCTGTTATCCTGCCATGCCGTGCAGCACGTGATGGCTGCGGAGTCCGCATGTCCTACACCTTCGCGTCTGCCACCGTATTGCTGTTGCTGATCACCGATCCGTTTGGCAGCATTCCCATCTTCGCCAACGCGCTGCGCCACGTACCGCCCGAGCGCCGTTCACGGGTGATCGTGCGCGAGGTGTCGATTGCCTTCGGCCTGCTGCTGACCTTCATGTTCATCGGGGACGCGTTCCTGCGGGTGATGAACCTCAGCGGCCTGTCACTGCAGATTGCCGGTGGCGTGATCCTGTTCCTGATCGCACTGCGCATGGTGTTTCCGAATCCGCAGGAGCCTGAAACGGTGATGGTGGGCGAGCCGCTGATCGTGCCGCTGGCCGTGCCGGCACTGGCCGGTCCATCGGCACTGGCCACCGTCATGCTGCTGGTATCCGAAGCTCCCGAGCGGCGGCTGGAGTGGATTGCCGCACTGAGCGTCACGATGCTGGTGTGTGCCATCGTGCTGGTTCTGGCCGAACGCATCCAGAAAGTGCTCGGCGAACGTTTCGTGATTGCCGTCGAACGGCTGATGGGACTGATCCTGGTGGCGGTGGCGGTAGAGATGCTGCTGCGCGGCCTCAGGCTGTTCATCCACCAGTTGCCGCAAGCCTGATCGGCGTCGGCGCTGCGTTCAGCGCTTCGGGTCGGCAGGCGCCGGGTGATTGCGCTCGAGTGGCGTGATCTCCTGGTCGATCGCACCAAAAATGCTCTGGCCGTCAGCGCCTTTCATCTCGATGCGAATGGTGTCGCCGTATTTCATGAATCCGGTCGATGGCTGGCCATCCTGGATGGTCTCGATCGCGCGTTTCTCCGCAATGCAGCTGTATCCCTTGGGCCACTCCATCCGGCCCTGGGTCTCAATCCCCTTGTTGCTGACCGTGCCGCTGCCCACGATGGAGCCGGCGCGCACATTGCGTGTCTTGCACAGATGCGCAATCAGCTGGCCAAAATGGAAAGTCATGTCGGGACCCGCCTCGCACATGCCCACGCGCCGGCCGTTCCAGGTCGATTGCAGCGTCAGGTTGACGCGGCCCTTGTCCCAGGCGCTGCCCAGTTCATCGAGCGTCACCGCCACCGGGCTGAACGCGGTTGCAGGTTTGCTCTGCAAAAAACCGAAACCCTTGGCGAGTTCACCCGGCACCAGGTTGCGCAGGCTGACATCGTTGACCAGCATCACAAGCCGGATTCCGTCGAGCGCGCGTTCGGGCGTGGCGCCCATCGGCACGTCGCCGGTCACGACGGCCACCTCGGCCTCGAAGTCGATGCCATGGTCTTGCGACGGGCAGACGACGTTGTCGCACGGGCCGATGAAATCGTCGCTGCCGCCCTGGTACATCAAGGGGTCGGAATAGAAACTCTCGGGCACCTTGGCATCACGCGCGGCACGCACCAGTTCGACGTGGTTCAGATAGGCCGAGCCATCGGCCCACTGGTAGGCGCGAGGCAAGGGCGCCATGCATTGGCGCGGGTCAAACGCAAATGCGTGCCGGGTCTTGCCATTGTTCAGTGTGTCGTACAGGTCCTGCAGTTGCGGCGACAGGAAGTTCCAGTCGTCCAGCACCTGCTGCAAGCGGTCCGCGATGCCGGTCGCATAATGCGCGGTGGACAGGTCACGTGAAACGACGACGAGTTGCCCGTCACGTGAACCGTCCCTGTAGGTTGCCAATTTCATAAAGCGTCAATCTGCCTGGAAGCTGAAAGCAAAACAAGCGGGGTGGCGACAGCTGCCCGGAGCACATTTCGCATTGTTAAACTCGTTTAACTAAACGAAATTCTAACCTCCCCCATCATGCACGAAACCCGCGCAGGCATACAGTCCGTCGAAGTCGGCTTCACCTTGCTGGACGCGTTGGCACGCGCCGCCGGACCGCTGATGCTGCGCGATCTGGCCGCCTCGGCCGGCATGAGTGCGGCCAAGGCCCACCGCTACCTGGTCAGCTTCCAGCGCCTGGGGCTGGTGGTGCAGGACATCCGCACCACCCGCTACGACCTGGGCCCCGCCGCACTGCACCTGGGGCTGGCTTCGTTGTCGCGCATCGACGCGGTCAAGCTGGCGCGCGAACGTATCGCAATCTGGATGCTGGAGATCGGCCACACCATGGCGCTGGCGGTCTGGGGCAACCACGGGCCGACCATCGTGCATTGGGAAGAGTCGCCGCGCGCGGTGACGGTCAACCTGCGCCTGGGCGACGTGATGCCCTTGCTCACCTCGGCCACCGGCCGGTGTTTTGCCGCCCACGCGCCGGTCGACGCGATCACACCACTGCTGGCCGAAGAGCTGGCGCTGCAGGGCCGCCGGCCACATGCCAATACACCCGATAACCAGGACGCGGTCCAGCACATGCTGGCCGAGGTGCGGGCGCGTGGCCTGGCCCGCGCTGTGGACAGCCTGCTGCCGGCCGTATCGGGCTTCTGCGCGCCGGTATTCGATTTCGACGGACACATGGTGCTGGGCATCATCGCCATGGGTTCGATGGCAGAGTTCGACAGCGACTGGGACGGCCCGATTGCAACCACGCTGCGCGCGGCTGCGCACAAACTCTCGGTCGACCTGGGGTACCAGCGATGAAGGCCGGGCGCAGGACGGGCGGTCGTCCGTGAGCAGGCGGATGCTGCAAGCACGCCACTGGCCGATTCCGGTCCCGGTGTTGCTGGCGCTGGCCTTGACCGTGTTGCTGGCGCACGGTCTGGCGCTGCGCAAGGTGGCGCTGGGTCTGGCCGGCGCGTCCGAACCGATCAGCACGCGCGCGTTCACGACCCGCAGCATCGCCCTCGCGCCGCCGGCTGCACCCGCGGTTTTGCCCCGGCGACCCGTGAGCGTGGCGCCGCGTCCTGCACCGCCGCCGCCCAAACCACCGCGCCCCAGGGCGGAGGGTGTCATGGCGGCCGCAGCCTTGCCGGTCCAAGCGCCAGTGCCGACACCGGCGCCAGCGGCGCCGGTCATCCCCGAGCCGCTGCCCGAACCTCTGCCGGAGCCCACGGCCGAACCACCGCCCGAACCAGCCCCTCCAGTGGCCGAATCCGCACCGGATCCGGTCCAACAGGCCAGTACCGATCCGCCGCAGAACACGGCCTCGCCCAACAGGCGCCTGCCCGGTACCGCAGCGCCGCTGGCCAGCGAAACCGTCGCGGCCAATCGAAGTTATGTGGTGCCCGGCTCGATCCGGCTGAACTTCGACGCGGTCGGCAAACGCGGGCGCTTTGAATACAAGGCCATGGGCACGCTGACCTGGCTGCAGGACGGCATCGGATACGACATGAAGCTGGAGATGGGCGACTGGATCATCGGCAAGCGGGTGTTGTCCAGCACCGGCAAACTGGGCGCCGAGGGGCTGGCACCAACCCGCTTCTCGGACAAGTTCCGCTCCGAGCGTGCCGCCCATTTCAACCGCGCGGAGCATCGCATCACGTTTAGCGCCAATACTCCGCAGGCGGCACTGCTGCCCGGCGCGCAGGACCAGCTCAGCATATTCGCGCAACTCGCCGCCATGGTGGCAGGTGATCCGCTCGGGTTTCCGATCGGCACCGTGGTCGACATCCAGACCGTCGGGCCACGCGACGCCGACCAATGGGTCTTTGCGGTGGAGCGCGAGGAAATGCTGAACCTGCCCGGTGGCCAGGTGCCCACCCTCAAACTGATTCGCAAACCGGGCAAGGACTACGACCAGACCGTCGAACTCTGGCTGGCGCCACAACTGGCCTACCTGCCGGCCCGGATTCGCATCACATTTGCCAATGGCGACTATCTCGACCAGCAATGGCGTTCATCGTCCGCTCCGTGACGCGCCGCTGCCAGGCGCCGGGCAAGGCCTGCGCTGGCACTTGCAAATCACGACAACGGCGCCAGCTGCAGGGTAATTCCCGTTACCGGACAATGACCCCATGCATACCTTGTACGACTCCGAGACCTTTTCCGTGACCCACATGCTGGCCAACGCGACCGAGCTGGCAGAGCACGAGAGCCGGGCCGAGGCCAGCGACGCGGTTCCCACCGTACGCGAATTGCCCGCCATGCCCCGGCATGGTTTCGAGATCATCGACAAACGCGTCAACAAGGAGATCTACCTCGACGGCTCCTGGGCCGAGTTGTTCCAGCAGCAGATCGTCGCCTGGCAGGCCAGCACGCCGACCCAGGAAGAAGTCGAAGACACGCTCGAAGGTTACGCCAGCCTGGCGCAGAATCCGGTGGTCATGCACTGAAGCCAGCGGCAAACCGCGCATGGCAGACTCCGACATGTCCGCAGCCATGACGCGTGCGCTGCGTGTCACGGTCAATGCCGGCCTGCTTGCCTTGCTGCTGGCCGGCTGCGCCAGCACCCGCGAGCTGGCCGACAAGCGTCTGGACCCGTTGCTGCCGGCCGATGCGATCCTGCTGGGCGAACAGCACGATGCGCAAGCGCACCGAGAGGTGCAGCGCGCCATTGTCCAGGCGTTGGCCAGTCGCGGGCAACTGGCCGCCCTGGTGCTGGAGATGGCAGAACGGGGCCGCTCGACCAGCGGCCTGGGGCGCGACGCCAATGCCGCACAGGTCCGCAGTGCCTTGCACTGGGATACCAGTGGCTGGCCGTGGAAAAACTACGCGCCGGTCGTCATGGCGGCCGTGCGACGGGGTGTTCCGGTGCTCGGCGCCAATCTTCCCCGCGATGCCTTGCGCGCAACCATGAACGACACCGCGCTCGACACACACCTTGCCGCCGCGGCGCTGGAACGCCAGCGCGAGGCGATCCGTGTCGGGCATTGCAATCTGTTGCCGCCCGAGCGGCTGATGCCGATGGTGCGTGTACAACTGGCGCGTGATGCCAGCATGGCCCGCGCGGTGGTCGAGGCCGGCGTTCCAGGCAAGACCGTGTTGCTGATTGCCGGCGGTGGACACATATTGCGCGATGTCGGGATACCGACCCACCTGCCAAAAGACTGGCGGGTCCGCTCCGTGCTGGCCGTAGCCGGTGTGCCACCCGAGAGCGCCCGGACCGACGCCGACCTTGTCTGGCAGACCGCGGCGCTGGCTCCGCGCGACCACTGCGCCCAGTTGCGCGATCAGTTCAGCGGTTGAGCCGGACTACTCAGGCGACGCTGGCCCGCCGGCGGCGGAGCAGGCCCATCAGCAGCGGCATGAACCAGATCAGCAGCGTGACAACAGCCAAAGTTGCCGCAATCGGCCGCGTGAAGAAGGCCAGCATGTTGCCGTCGGCCTTGATCATCGAGGTGATGAAATTCTCTTCGAGCATGGTTCCCAGCACCACGCCCAGGATGGCGGGCGCGATCGGGAACTTGTTGGATTCCAGCACATAGGCCACCAGGCCGGCGGCGAGCATCACACCGACCGAAAAGATGCTGTTGTTGATCGCAAAGGTGCCGACGATGCAGAACATCAGGATGATCGGCATCAGGATGTTCCGCGGCACCTTGAGGATGCGCCGCGCTGCCTTGATGCACAGGATACCCAGCGGAATCATGATCAGGTTGGCCAGGATGAAGATCAGGAACACCGCATAGATATTCTGCGGATTGGTCGTGAACAGCGACGGCCCCGGGTTCATGTTCTTCATGTAGAGCACGCCGATGATGATGGCCGTGATCGAGTCGCCCGGAATGCCGAATACCAGAGCCGGAATCCAGGCGCCGGCCAGTGCGCTGTTGTTGGCCGCGCCTGATTCGACGATCCCCTCCACATGGCCGGTGCCGAACTTCTCCGGCTCTTTCGACAGTTTCTTGCTCATCGCATATGACATCCAGGCGGCTATGTCGGCTCCGGCGCCGGGCAAAGCGCCGACCGCCGTGCCCAGCGCGCTGCCGCGCAGAATCTGCAACGGGTACTTCTTGGCCAGCTGCCACTGGCCTTTGAGCACGTTGCCGACCTTCTCGACCACCACCTCGCCCGGCGGACTGGTGTCGACCACATAACGCATGATTTCGGAGAACGCGAACATGCCGATCATCATCGGAATCATGCCGATGCCGCCCAGCGTCTCGATGTTGCCGAACGTAAAACGCGGGAAACCGGCTGGATTGCCCAGGCCGACCGTGGACACCAGCAGCCCCAGGAACAAGGTGATCAAGCCCTTGATCGGTGCTGCCGACGTAATGAACACCGCGCAGGTCAGGCCCAGCGTCACCAGCCAGAAATACTCGAACGAGCTGAACTGCGTGGCGAATTCGGCCAGTGCCGGCGCCGCCACCACCAGCACGATGGTGCCGAACAGGCCACCAACCGCCGAAAACACCAGTCCGGCGCCCAGCGCTGTCTCGGCCTGGCCCTTGCGGGTCATCGCATAGGCCTCATCGGTATACGCAGCAGAGGCCGGCGTACCCGGAATTCGCAGCAGGCAACCGGGAATGTCGCCCGAGAAGATGGCCATCGCCGTTGCCGTCACGATGGCTGCGATGGCCGGAATCGGTGCCATGAAGAACGTGACCGGGACCAGCAGCGCAGTAGCCATGGTCGCGGTCAGGCCCGGTACGGCACCGACAAAAAGTCCGTAGAAAGACGCGAGCACCATCACCATCAGGGTGTAGGGCTCGAACACCATCCCGAAAGCCTGTTCGACTGCTATCCACATTGCGCGAGGTTTCCTTGAGGTAATCTAGTGCCGCTACAGCGCGCAAAGGCGCGCTCGTTCACCAGGCGTAATTGGTCAGAATGCCCCAGGGCAACGGCACCCGCAGCAACTTGTAGAAAGCGAAATGGATCACCAGCGTCGCAATCGCGGCAATCAGCACCGAGCGCCCCAGCGGCAGCTCCAGCGAATAGAACAAGGCTGTCAGGATCAGCAACGAGGTCAGCACGAAGCCAAGCGGCAAACTCGCCACCATGTAGAACAGCACCGAACCGACCAGCACGAAAAGTGCCCTGACATGGCGTGGCGAGCGCACCCAGTCTTCCCACTGGAACACCGGCACCACTGCCCGTTCACGCCAGCCGCTGAACATCAGCAATGCCCCGCCGATGCACAGGCCGGCAGCGATCAGGCCGGGAAACAAGGCCGGTCCGACCTGTTGCCCGGGGATCTTCGGGTAGTCCTTCACGATCCACAACACGACCAAACCCAGCAACGTCAGAAAAAGGCCGATGACGGCGTCGTTGAGTTTCATGAACAGCAGGTAAGGTGGTGTTGGAGATGTGCTTGCACGCGATTTACTTGACCAGGCCGACGGCCTTCATCGTGGCGCCGAGTTCGGCATCCGACTTGGCCATGAACTTGGCAAAATCGTCCGGCGACTTGTAGATCACGCCGTAGCCCTGCTTGGACATGAAGTCGTTGTATTCCTTGCTGGCGGCGACCTTCTTGATCGAGGCTGCCAGCTTGTCACGCACGTCTGCCGGCAGACCCTTGGGCGCAACGATGCCACGCCAGGCTGCCATCGTCCAGTCGCTGCCGATCGCCTTTTTCAGTGTCGGCACGTTCGGGTACAGCGCCGAGGGTTCTTCCGCCATGATGGCCAGGCTGCGCACCTTGCCGGCGTCGATCAGTGAACGCGATTCCGGAAGCGACACCGGCGCCAGGTCAACACCACCGGCAATCATGTCCTGCAGGCCGGGCGCGGCGCCATTGCTCGGCACCCATGGCACGGATGCCGGATCGATCTTCTGGTCGCGCAACAGGCCGGCAATCGCCAGGTGCCAGATACCGCCTTGTCCAGTGCCCGACGCCTTGATCTTGCCCGGGTTCGCCTTGACAGCTGCCAGCAGGTCATTGACCGTCTTGTAGGGCGACTCGGTGCGCACCTGCACACCCGCCGGGTCGGCATTCACCAGGCCGATAGGTGTGTAGGACGCGCCGGTCAGGTCAGTCAGGCCCTGCCAGTGCATCATGCCGATTTCGACCGTGGCCAGGCCAATGGTGTAACCGTCCGGAGCCGCTGAGGCAATGGCCGAATGGCCCACCACACCACTGCCACCCGTGCGATTCACCACCGTGACCGGCTGACCCAATTCCTTCTCGAGCAGGCTGGCGATGATACGCGCCGTGGCATCGGTGCCGCCACCGGCGCCCCACGGGCACACCAACGTGATCGGACGGGTCGGGTAGTTCTGGGCGGATGCTGGCAAAGCGGCGGCCACCAGGGCCAGGCCGGCGACAACACCAGCGGTGCGCGCGACAAATGATCGACGGGATTGTTGTGGCATGAATGTCTCCTTGGAATGAAATAGGCAATGGGTCAGACCCGCCAATCTATCGCGCTTTGGTTGCGGGCGCATTAGGGTGAACGATAGTATCGTATGACGATTGGATCGGTCAACCCGCGGCGAAATGTGCGTTGTGCAGCAGGTCCCGCTGGTATGGCACCACGCGCCCGGCCACCTTGCCAGACGCTTTGCAGGGTCATCGAGTGCTGATGCGGTTACCGGCGCCGGCGCCGCTTTTTGGATCGGGTGTCATTCTTCCAGTCGGTCCTCGTCGAACCGGCGTTCTGCCGCGCGGTGGGTCAGCAACACGATCAGAATACCGGCTGCCGCGGTCGCGGCCAGGCCCGGTGAGGTGGCCAGCGTCTGCGCCAGGCCATCGAGCACCTGGCTGCCGGCCGTCTGCACCCGCTCGACCAGACTGACGATGTCGCTGGTCTGCACCTGTTGCACGTCGTCGAGCCGGGCATGGTAGTTCGACCAGCCATCGCGAAAACGCAAACGGGCAAACAGCCCGTTGGCGATGACGATCAGCGGCATCACACCCAGCGTCGGGAGCAGGAACTCGAGCAATCGCATTTTTTCGGTGGCGGGCGCGGCCTTGTAAACCTCGCCAACGAGCTGCGGCAGGGACATCTCTTCGACCTTGCATCCCGCCAAGGCTGGTGGCGTACCGGCATTGGAATCGTCTGGCATCTGACACCTCTCTTTCAATCGCGCAGCGTCAAATGAAACGCCGCAGCCAAGAGTCTGATCATCCCCACTTATGCCAGTCTTAGCACGTCGGCCGGCACGGGCGCCGGCGGCATCGGGCCGATTGACGGGATGCGGCTAGACTGGCGCGTCATCCACCCGATCGACCGCCATGACAACTGCACACGCAAGTTTCGACGTCCTGCCGCGCGACCTGTCGCCGTACAAGTCGGGGAACACCGGGATCGACTACGTGCATCGCTTCGACTCCGGCCGACCCGGCCCGCATGTGATGGTCAACGCCTTGACCCACGGCAACGAGTTCTGCGGAATGGTGGCGGCGTGCCACCTGCTCGATACCGCAGTGCGACCAAAAATCGGCATACTGACGGTGAGTTTTGCCAATGTCGCGGCGTATCAAAGCTTCGATGTGGCGGATCCGTTCGCCAGCCGGCAGATCGACCACAACCTGAACCGCATCTGGTCCGACGCCTGGCTCGACGGCGACGAGGACAGCGTGGAACTGCGCCGTGCGCGCGAGATGCGCCCGGCAGTGACCGCGGCCGACCATATCCTGGACATCCATTCGACCAGTGCCGATGTGGCGCCGTTCTGGGTCTATCCGGACCATGCACGCAACGCCACAGTGGCCATGGCCTTGCCGCAGCCCGCCGTGCACCTGGTCATGCCCAGCGGACTGGGCTCGGGAACACCACTGATACAACACGGTCCGCATGGCAAGGCAGATGGTCCGGGCGCTGCCATGGTGGTCGAATGCGGCCAGCACTTCAAACAGGCAACGGCCGATCTGGCGGTGGCTGTGACCTGCGATTTCCTCGGCCATTTCGGCCTGCTCGACCATGTACCCACGAAGGTGGCCGGGCAGCGCCGCTTCGAGCTGCTGCGCACCCATGTCATTGCCAACACGGAATTTGCGTTCACCCGGCCGGTGGTCGGATTCGAGACTTTTGCCAGGGACGAACTGATCGCCACCGATGGCGACCTCGAGATCCGTGCGCCGTGCGACGACTGCACCATCTTCATGCCGGCGCGTAAGGCGATCGTGGGGCGCGAAGGGGTTTATCTGACGCGGCCGATCGCGTGAGCCCGCAAGAGCGCCCAAGAAAAAGGCCGCCCGCGAGCGCTGCGGCGGCCTGAGCGGATGACAAAGGGGGGAGCGAGGTCAGTCGACCTTCACACCAGTGCGCTTGATCACCGGCGTCATCACGCGCAGCTCTGTCTGCATGAAATTGGCCAGGTCCTGCGTCGAACCGCCGATCGGCTCCATGAACGCCGCGTGCAGCTTTTCCTTCACATCGGGCATGGTCAGAATGGTGTTGATTTCCTGGTTCATGCGTTGCACGATCGCATCGGGCGTGCCGGAGGGCGCCATCAGCGCCATCCAGGCGAGGTTCTCGATCTCCGGCAGGCCGGCTTCCTTCATGGTCGGTATATCGGGCATCAGCGTGCTGCGCTTGCCGGTGGACACGGCCAGCGCGCGCAGCTTGCCGCTCTTGACGTGTGGCATCACCGCCACGCCCGGCACACAGGCAAACTGCACGTCACCCTGCAATACGGCGAGCACCGACAGTGGCGACGACGCATACGGAATGTGCACGGCGAAAGTGTCGGTCTTGACCTTGAGCAGCTCCACACCCAGCTGCGACAGGCTGCCCACGCCGGTGGAGGAGAAGTTGAACTTGCCCGGCTCCTTCTTCATCGCCGCGACAAGTTCCTTGAGCGAGTTGATGCCCGAATCGGCGCGCACCGCACACACATTGGCTTGTCCACCTGCCAGCACGACCGGTCGCAGTTCCTTGAACGGGTCATAGTTGAGGTTGGGGTACAACACGGTGTTGTAGACCAGCGGACCGTTGGTACTGATCACGTAGGTGTAGCCATCACCAGCCGACTTGGCGACTGCGCCGGTTCCGGTGTTGCCACCCGCACCTGCGCGGTTTTCCACCAGCACCGGCTGGCCGAGCCTGGCCGCCAGCTTCTCGCCCATCATGCGGGCAATGACATCGGGCGACGAACCTGCGCCGTACGGCACAACGATGCGGATCGGCTTGTTTGGCCAGTCGGACTGCGCCACCGTGGCGCTACCGGCCAGTGCCAGTGACACGACGGCCGTTGCCTTGAGCAGGGACGCCAGCAAAGGGGTTTTCAGCAGAAATCTCATTGGGTCGGAATCCTTTCGGTTGAGTGGAACAAATGGTCTTCACCGGCAATGAATCCGGCAACGAGCGTGCGATAGGTCGACTCGACGATGTCGGCCAGACCGGGGAATTTCTCTTCATGTGGCTGCGCCAGCGCGCGCACCTTGGCGAACACCTGCGCCTGGCGCTGCGGCGCCGAGACCTGGTAGGCATCACGCTTGAAACGGGTGGCGTCACGCACACACAAGGCGCGTTCGGCGAGCAGGCCGACAATCTGTGCGTCGAGTGTGTCGATACGCGCGCGCAGTTCACCCAGGGTCTGCGCCTGCGGCACGTAGCCAGGGTCGGTGAAGCGCCGTAGCGGCGCGCCGGCTACATCCGGCTCGGTGAAGCTTGTCATCTGTGCGGTCACCCCAAGACGGGCGCGACTTCGAAAAAACGTCGAGCTTAACAAACCCGCCTGCAGGCACAGGAAAGGCGCAATCAGAGGCGGCGATAGACGCAGAACACGCCGTCCGGCAGCTGGGAGCTTTCGTAATGCCGGTCGTGTGTCGTCACCACTTCGGCAATCCGGCCATCGGCCTGCAGCTGCGCCAGCATCGCCTTGAATCCCAGCGGCTCCCAGACTTCGAGCTTGACGGTGAAAGAGAACGGCGCGCCGCGCTGGAGTATGCGAAACACCTCGTCCAGGCATCGGGCATCGACATGGCCATGCGTGAACGTGCCCGAACAGCTGGCGCCCGCATAACTGCCATCGCGCATCGGCAACGGACGATTGAGGTCGGCCGTGATGAAATTGCGGTAGACGTTGCGTCGCGCCGCGACCTGCATCATCTCGGGCGACAGGTCGAGTCCGTCGATGGCAACAAAGCCCAGTTCGCCAAGTTTGTGGCCTGCCAACCCGGTGCCGCAACCGATGTCCAGCACCAGCGCCTGGCGATCGGCCAGGTGCTCACCCAACATGCGCGCCACCACCGCCGGCGAGCGGTATCCCAGCCCTTGCAGCATCGTATCGTCGTAGGTTTCGGCCCAGTCGCGATAAAGGGCACGCGAGGCCGCATCGCCATCCAGGGCATAGGCACGCTCCAGCAAGGCGGCGGCCTGCGCACTGACATTGGCAGGGATGTTGCGAACAATGGCCATCGGACCAGTTTAGGCCGACGCCATGCTGAGGGCAAGTCGGCCGGTAGCAGTCGGCCGGTAGCAGTCGGCCGGTAGCGGCCGCAACGCCCGCCGGTGTTGGTGAAGCAAAAAGCTTCCGCCGTTGTGGACGGGTCCGGTTCAATGCTCGGGCAATGCGACGCTCCACGCGTCGTAGCCATACACCCAGCCGGCATTGCCCTGGGTCTTCATCCACTGGTTGCCGCGCGAACCGATCTGGATCTTGGCGGTGCGCTCCTGGCGCGCCGCGGCATACCGCAACAAGGCGTCGACCGCCTGTACGCGGTCGGTCACCGGTCCCAGGCAACGGCCCAGTACCACCGCATCCTCGATCGCCTGGCAGGCACCCTGCGCCATGAACGGCAACATCGGGTGGCAGGCATCGCCGAGCAAGGTGACATGGCCACGCGACCACTCGGGCAGCGGTTCGCGTTCGTACAGTGCGCTCTTGAGTGTCTCGTCACAGGCATCGAGCAGCTTGCGCGCGTCAGGATGGAAATCGCGGTAGAAGCTGCGCAACTCGTTCACGTCGCCCGGACTGGTCCACGACTCTTCATGCCACGAGTCCTGGCCGGTCGTTGCAAACACGAAGGTGTCGCGCCCCTGGTTCAGCGGAAAGGTCACGATCTGGCTCTGCGGGTTCGGGCCCCACCACTTGGTGAAGGCCCCGATCTCGGGCACGTCCTTGACGCGTTCGGTCGGCACCACGGAGCGGAACGACACGACACCGGTAAAGCGCGGGCTCTCTTCGCCGAACAAGGCGGTGCGCACACGCGAGTGGATGCCGTCGGCGCCAATGACCACATCCACCGTCTCGGTGCTGCCATCCGCGAATTGCAGCGCGATACCGGAATCGGTGTCCCGCAGCGTGGCCAGGCGTTTGCCGAACGACACCTGCGGCGCGCCATGCGCCTGGGTCAATGCGGCCAGCACATCGGCGCGGTGGATCGTGATCTGTGGCGCGCCGTATTCTTTCTCGGCCACGTCCGACATGCCAAGGCGCGAGGTTTCCTTGCCGGTGTCCCAGTCACGGCTGATGCGAAATGTCGGGCGCGCACCGCGCTTGCGCACGGCCGCGCCAATGTCCGCACCCAATCCATCGAGCGCACGAACGGCGTTCGGGGTCAGGTTGATGTCCGCGCCGACACGGGCAAACTGCCCGGCCTGTTCATAGACCGTGATCCTGTGGCCATGGCGGCCCAGCGCAATGGCCGCTGCCATGCCGCCGACGCCGCCACCGATGATGCCAATATGCAATGGATTCATGACTTCTGTTCTTCCGTCGGTTCATGCCGTTCTGGTTGCCAGATCGCGTAGCCCGTCAAAAGACGCCGCCAAAGGATCCCCCGTCGAGCAACAGGTTCTGCCCATTGATGTAACCGGCATGTGCGCTGCAGAGAAAGGCGCATGCCGCGCCGAATTCCTCAGGCCGGCCCAGGCGGCGGGCCGGGTGCTTGGCGATACGCGCGGCACGCACTTCGGCGGCATCGCGGCCTTCACGTTGCGCCTGCGCCGCGAAGTTGCCCGCCAGTCGCGCAGTCTCGAAAGTGCCTGGCAGCAGGTTGTTGATCGTCACGCCGCTGGCTACCGTCGTGCGTGCCAGCCCGGCCACAAATCCGGTCAGCCCGCTGCGGGCACCGGTGGACAGGCCCAGACCATCGACCGGCGCTTTCACCGCACTGGATGTGATGTTGACGATGCGACCGAAGCCGCGTTCCATCATGCCGTCGACCAGCTGGCGGATGATGGCGATCGGTGCCAGCATATTGGCGTCCAGCGCTGCCAGCCAGGTATCGCGCTCCCAGTTGCGGAAGTCGCCCGGCGGCGGGCCACCGGCATTGGTCACGACGATGTCGAACACCGGATGGGCCGCAAATACACGCGCGCGCCCCTCGTCGGTCGTGACGTCGGCAGCCACCCAGTGCACTGGCGCGGTTGCTGTCGCGGCCAGTGTCTCTGCCGCAGCCCGCAGCGGACCCTCGGTACGTGCTGCGATCACCAGTTCGACTCCTTCCCTGGCCAATGCGGTTGCGCAGGCCAGGCCCAGTCCGGCGCTGGCGCCACATACCAATGCCTTGCGGCCGGTGATTCCCATGTCCATGGCTGTACTTTCTTCGGTTCGATGGATGGCGTCAGGCCAGCGGCATCGGGGTGGCCACACGCAGATCCACGTCGAGCCGGGCCCAGGCGTCGATCTCGACGGTCAGTTCCGGGAACACCAGCGCCGACACGGCCACCAGCGTCGAACACGGATACACGTCACCGAAGAACTCGCGTCGCGCACGACCCACGGCATCCTTGTCGGCGATGTCGGTCAGGTACACCACCGTCTTGGTGATGTTGTACCGGTGCCCGCCCGCCGCCTCGACCAGCGCAGCGAGTTTGCCCAGAACCCGCAAGGTCTGCTGGTAGGTGTCCAGTGGCTGGCCGGCGGCCGCCGCGTCGCGGGTGGCCGGATGCGCCGTCATGCCCGAGACCACGACCTCGTTGCCGATGCGCCAGCCGTTGGTCCAGCTGGCAGTCGGCAGGTCGGGCACTGCCGCCGCGGCGATCTTGTGCACGGCACTCATCAGGCAACCTCCATGCTGCGCATTGCGGAATTCGCCATTGGGAGCGGCCCGGCGGTGCTCATCAGGCAACCTCCGCCCTGCGGGCTGCGGTGAGAGCTTGCTTGGGAGCGGCCCGGCGCTGTGCTCATGCGCGATGCTCCATCAGTGCACGCTCAGGCCTTGGCCGTGGCTGCATCGGCGGCGGCCGGTATCGCAGCGGCGGCCTTGGACTCGGCGGCCTGCCTGGCCGCTGTGATCTGCTTCTGCGCCAGGCTCTGCTTGTGCCGGCGCAGACGCGACACGCCGACGTCGTGTTCGTACAGATGCTCGCGCTGGTTGGCATCGGGCTCCATCGATTCGAGCATCACCCGGTCCTGCTCCAGCACCACCCAGTGGCGCGCCTCGAGCCGGTTCTTGTACAGGAAGCGCCAGGTATTGCGCTGCCAGCCGCTGACCTTGCGCAGCCGCCAGTGGAACACCGCGGACACGTTTTCGACGATCGGCGTGTAGCTGCCGATGATGGTGAACGGACCGCCCGGACCGCCGGTCTTGGGATACGGAATCGCCAGCCGCATCCAGTGCAGATCGGTATCACACCATTCGGTCCAGTCAAAGTTCACGCCACGCTGGCCGGCCTTCTCGAACATGAAGCCATGCTCGGTGCGGCGCAGCTGGAACTTGGCGCTGATGTCGCCCTCGCTCATCGAATGCGACTGCTTGTGCACGAAGGTGCCGTGCATCGGATCGATCACGTTGTCCTCGACATACCGATAGTCGGAGCCCCATTCGGTGTAGCAAAGAAACCCCGACCATTCCCCGCTGGTCATCTCTTCGGGCAAACGCAAAGGTGGTGGTTCGGCCAGATGCGGGTCGGTGGCGTTGAACAGGAACACGGCGCCGTGGCTTTCCTGTACATGGAAGCTGCGCGCGGCCTGGCTGCCTTCGAGCGTGCAGCCGGGGCTGGCAGGTACCCGGGTCACCGTACCGTCGCAGCGCACTTCGACACCGTGGTACGGGCAGGCCAGCCGGTCACCCAGGTTCACACCCATCGACAGCGGCGCGCCGCGGTGCGGGCAATGGTCTTCGAGTGCATGCACTGCGCCATCGCGGTCGCGCCACAAGGCGATCTTGTAGCCGAGCCGGCGCAACGAGATCGGCGAATCCTTGACAAAGGTCGACGGACACACCGGGTACCACAGGTCGCGCAGGCCACGGGCCAGCAAGGCATCGACTTGGTCAGCTGAATTGGCAGTCATGATGTTCTCCTGTAACAGGTTCAGGCGCCCAGGCGCGCCATTTCGGCTTCGAAAATCGCGGGCGTCCAGGCCTGGCCGTCCGGGCCCAGCGGGCCTGCCTTGTTGAGGTAGTCGACCAACGCGTCGAGTTCATGCAGGCCGGCGGCAAAACCGCGCTCGATCGAATCGCCCAGCAGATCTTCGTAGGCGGTGGGTTTGCGCGTGCGTGCCTGGTGTGGATCCAGGTACGAAGCCACAGTGGGCGCGGTGACGGCAGCGATGGGAATCATGGTGAGAACTCCTTCTAAAAGTCAGGGATGAGACGGCCAGGCGGGTTATTGGCCACCGTTGCGTACCCGCTCGCGAATACGCTCGCGCACCGGGACGAAGTCATAACTCGGATAACACTCGGTCTTGAACACGCCCCAGGCAGAACGCTCCAGTTCCAGGTTGACCACCGGCAACAGATGGGGCGGCAACTCCAGCGTCACGATCTGGCCCAGGCCCATGGCCACGGTCCAGGACACGATGCGCACGCCTTCGGGCGGGAAACGCTCCCACCAGTCGCTGGCCTTCATGCGCGACTGCACATCCTCCAGCGCCAGGCCGGCATGGTGTTTCATGACGATCGTCAGAAGCATGGTGTCGTCGGACATATCTGTGGCTACTTCTTTTCGGTCAGGAACTTGCCCGAGGCCTGCACGTTGGGCTGGCGCCGGGTGTTGCCGTCGATGCCGCCGTCGATCGCCCACTCGGCAAACACGGTCGGGCCGGGCTCGAAGCTGCGTTCCTTCCACGCCGGGGTCAGGTGGTCCTCGTCGGCGTTGTACTCGATCAGGCCGCCGCAGGGGTTTTCGAAGTACCAGAAGAAGGCACTGGAAATCGGATGCCGGCCCGGGCCGAGCTGGGTCTTCCAGCCACGGCGACTCATGTGCAGGCCGCCACCAAAGACCTCGTGGATATCGCGCACCGTGAACGCCACATGGTTGACGCCCGGACCCTTGCCCGGCAATGCGAGCAGGAAGATGTCGTGGTGACCGGCATGGGGCGCACAGCGCATGAACACGCCACGGCCCGGATACCGGTCCGAGGTGATGAAACCAAGTGACGCGTAGAACGCCTCCATCTGGTCGAGCTTGTCGGTGAAGAACACCACATGGCCGATCTCGACCGGCTCGGCATGGTCGTACACCGGTGACGGTGTGTCGATGCGGCGCACATCGCCCCAGGGGTTGGTCGGCACACCGGTCACGTCGACGGCGCGCTTGCGGCTGACCCCAAACGTGATGCGAAGGCCATGCGGGTCGAGCGCGACCAGCGTGCCATCTGCAGCGCGCCGGTCCTCGAATCCGGCCACGCCCTGCAAGGCCCTGGCGATCGGCGCAAGCGCCGCGACGTCGGTCACGCCCCAGGCCACTGCACGCATCGTGGGGCCGGCTTCCATCGGCGGGGGCAAGCTCGCATCGTCGGGCCGGCGTACCTGCACCTGGGAGCCGTTGAGCGTTTCCCAGACCTGGCAGGCGGAATCCTCGCAGACGGCTTTCAAACCCCAGTCTGCAAAGAACCGTCGCGCATCGTCCCAGCGCTCGGTCGAATAGGTGATGCCGTCGATGCCCTCGATGGCGCTGCTGGTAACTGATGTCGTCATGCCTTGCTCCACGCAATCGGGGCGTCGTTCATGCCCCAGTAATAACTTTTCTGGCTGGTGTATTCAAGAATGCCGAGGCGGCCTTTCTCGCGGCCGGTGCCACTCATCTTGACGCCGCCAAACGGTGTGCTGACCGAGAACTGCTTGTAGGTGTTGACCCAGACCGTGCCGGTCTGCAGTGCGCTGCCGAGTCGCCACACGGTTTTATAGTCGCGCGTCCAGATGCCGGCGGCCAGGCCGTAGACGTTGTCATTGCATTGCGCGAGCAGGTCAGCTTCGTCGGTCCAGGGCAGCAGCGCCAGCACCGGGCCGAATATCTCTTCCTGGCACATGCGTGCGCTGTTGGGCAGGCCTTCGATCACCGTTGGCAGGTAGTAGCTGCCCTTGTCGAAGTTGGCGCCTTGGGGCCGCTCGCCACCGAACAAAATCTTGCCGCCTTCGTCGCGGCCCAGCTGCACATAACGCTCGACCGACGCACGGTGGCCCATGTTGACCAGTGGGCCCATCTGCGTGCTTTCGCTGGCCGGGTCGCCGACGCGCAAGGCCCGGACACCGGCGAGCAGGCGCGCACGGAATTCCTCGTACACACTGGCATGCACAAAGGCGCGCGAACCGGCAATGCACGACTCGCCGGACGAACTGAAGATGCCGTACAACACACCGGCCACCGCATGGTCGAGGTCGGCGTCGGCACACACGATGGTCGGCGACTTGCCGCCCAGTTCCAGCGAGGTCGGCATCAGTTTCTCGGCCGCCAGCCGCTGTATGCCCATGCCGACATTGGTGCCACCGGTGAACGCAATGCGGCGGATCAAGGGATGCTTGACCAGCGCATCACCGACGATGGAGCCCTTGCCCGGCAACACGCTGATGATGCCCGGTGGCACGCCCGCAGCCTCGGCGATACGCGCCAGCTCGATCGCCATGCGCGGCGTGATTTCGGCCGGCTTGAACACCACCGCACATCCGGCGGCCAGGGCCGGCGCCAGCTTCTGCGCCTCGCTGGCGATCGGCGAATTCCACGGCGTGATGGCGCCGACCACACCCAGCGGCTCATGCACGCTCATCGTGACGAAGTCTCCGCGTGCCGGCGTGATCGTGTCCTCCCAGGTCTCGCAGGCCGACGCAAAAAACTGGAAGGTGCCGGCGGCGCTTGCCACCAGCGCGCGGGTCTCGTTGATCGGTTTGCCGTTGTCCAGCCGCTGCAGCTGTGCCAGTTCTTCGCCACGCGCACGGATGCCGCTGGCGATGCGGTACAGGATGCCGGCGCGTTCGTGGCGCTTGAGGCCGGCCCAGGCTGGTTGCTGGCGCACGCGCTCGGCGGTCTGCACCGCCTCATCGACATCCTGCGCGGTAGCGCCATGCAGCGTTGCGACAATGCTGCCGTCGGCCGGATATTCGGTTGTATAGGCCGGGCCGCTGGCGTCGCGCCACTGGCCGGCAATCTGGGTCTGAATCGTGGTATCGCTCATGTTTTTTGGCGTGTCATCGCTCAGATGGTGGTCGGATTGACCCGGTTGTTCAGGAAACGCAGGGCCGACAACACGGTCAGCGCCGAGGTGCGCGGGTTGTCGGCCAGCGGTTTGCCGCGCATCGTCAGCTGCATCTCGCCAAAGGCACCGCGCAGCGTGATCTCGTGGATGTTCTCTTGCACAGAAGGGTCGGCGATCAGGCGCACGGTCGTGGCATCCAGACCGAGGCCGGCCAACGCGACCGTGGCGGCCACATTGGCGTTTTTCGGATACAGGCGCGCTGCCTCGCGCGCACTGGCTTGCAGGATCACCGTCGGTTCGCGCAGCTGGTCCAGGTCGAGCTGCGTCTCGGCCGGCGATCCGCGCCATCCCTGCGGCGGCTTGCGCCCGGTATAAGTCACCTCGTCCAGCCCGGCGAGACGCGCGGCGGCGATCGCGTCGATGCCACCGATGGCGCCGGGCAGCAGGTGCAACTGGGTACCGCCCTTGCGCGCCGCGTCGTCGAGTTGCCCGGCCAGGCCGGCTTCGGACAAGGCACCGACCGACAACACCGCGCA